>Ga0272440_1002043_pt1 | contig 16001 bp, 7 predicted proteins | sample SSMMMBAug17_FD_192440 | JGI IMG/M metagenome (GOLD analysis project Ga0272440, IMG submission 192440) | Marine sediment archaeal communities from Little Sippewissett salt marsh, Falmouth, MA, United States - SSM-MMB-Aug17 | ecosystem: Environmental > Aquatic > Marine > Wetlands > Sediment ... | reverse complement strand
TTTCTGGTCACTCAGGCATTTCAAAAAAGGACATAATAACTGATTCAGCATAATGAACAGCATTTCTTTGACAGGCTTTTGGAGAATAAAATTGTATAATAAGAAACATTAGAAATAAAATGAGCCATGAAAAAACGATATGCTCGCTTGTATCAGCATGTTGAAAAAGAAAAAGTACTATGTATACTGATACAGCAGAAAAATATGAACCGATTATCCAGATCCTCAATCCTGATAAATTTCGGAAAAAACCATAGTCGATATCAAACTTATGCCAATTTTTTCTTTTATCAAAATTATGAAGATATGCTCTAATTGCTGAAAAGACAGTTATAATACTTTGATCGTTTTTAATATCAAGCTCAATATCAAGTAATTTTTTTACTTTGTTAATAAATTTATTTTTGAATTCAATGGTATATTTTTTATCTGCCTTTCTTATGTAGCGAGTGCTTGGTAATCCACCCCATTCCTTTATCATTCTATCTTGATAGTCATTGCCTTTCGTTTGAACAAATCCCATGAGTACTTTACAAAACAAAATTATAAAAAATGATTCTGCAAAAAGAAAAGAAGGCATTTGTAAGCTTATTCCAAGCAATATAAATGGCAGACTTAAAATAATAACAGGGAATATTCTTGCCTTGATTTCATATTCATCAAACCATTTTGTTAAAATTTTTTCCAGTTTCATTCTTGACCTCCAAATTTAATAAAACATCCTAACTTATCATGATCTCCTATAATTACAAGTATTCCTGGCATGCCTTTTTCGAGCATCAAATCAGAAATATTTTTCATACATTGAATATCATCTACACTTAGAACAGCAGGTATTTGGTTGCCATGACTGTGCCATTCTCCAATATAATAAAGGTCGTTGTTTGTAACTTGACTAATATGTTCAACCTGTTCATGCAATCCTTGCTTTCCTCTTATAAAGGAAGCAGGCTTTTCTTCGCTATCAGGTGGTGAAGGTAAAACTTTTCCAATATATATGATCTTTTGATAAAAGTTTATCCAGCCTATTAAAACACCACCTGTTTCATTTGGTAGTTTATGATTGCGATATTGTTTCATATCAAGCAGAGCATTATTGCTAATTCTAAATTGCCAGTCATCAACGTATTTTATTACGGTACTTGATGGAACAAAAAATTCAACATTAACATTATAGTCATTTTCAAACATAATATTTATAAAAACCTGTGCTTGATTATTTTGAATAGCATTTTTTATTTGCCTGGAAATAATACCTGAATGAATGGAAACTAAATCTTGAGGCATTATTGTTGTTGTATTATTGCATGATGTTGAATAGGTAAGCTTATCGTTTTTCCTAATTTGAAACATTTTTTGAATATTATTGTTTTCAAGCCCTTTCACATTAAGCTGTAAATCAATATCATCAATTCTAATTTGTCTTGCTGAATCTTCACATATGAGTACTGACACATATCCTTTTCCACAACAATACATGCTAAACACTCTTGCATTGTTTTTCTTTTCATATGCCAAATCCAAAAAAACAGCGCGTGATGCACTACAATCTAATACAATATCAGATTTAAATAATTTTTTGGACTTTGATGGTGAATACATTTCAGTATCAACACTTATTGTTGCTTTTTCAAAAATTTGATTTATTTCATTTTTTACAGCATTTGCTTTATTATATCCTTTATATTGACCACTCAAAGCATGTCTTGATAGATTATGGGGTAAAAGAATGTCGCCATCAATCAAACGCCAATTGACAAAACCTTGTCGTACCAAATTCAATGCTATTTGTGAACCTATTGCACCTAACCCGATAACTGAGAATGATTTTTCAGTTATTTTTTTTGAGACATCAGCCATCTCTCTTGCCAATTTGGGGTTAAAAGGTTGAATACAATCATAATTAAAAACTTTAATTTCCATTATTTTTTGTTCTTTCCTGTTATATTCACTTTGAAGCATATATTTTATTTCTCTATTTTTTTTATTTGTATGCATCTTCAGAAAACCAAGTGATAAACCTATTTCTGACAATAATGCATCAATATGAAATACGATAATTTCAGGTACTGATATGATCTCTTTTGAATTTATTCTTGGAATAACAATGATTAATTTTAACTTTTTAGATAAAACATTTTTCTTTGATCTTGTATAACATTTTTTTACATATTGTTGTAATTCTTTGTCTAACAATACACCACATTTGTCTTTTAAGAATTCGTATAATTTAGATAGGTTATATATATATTCAGGTGGAGACTGATTGGAAACAGGCTCTGTTTTTAAACACAGCACAATATAAGGGCTTTTGCTTTTAGATTTCTTTCTAAAATCTGCATCATTATATACTTGGGGTAAACTTAATTCAAATTTAGACTCACCATTAATAATTCTTTCGTATGTTTCGCTGTCAAGGGCCAGATAACCTGATCCTAATCTATTTGCTGGCTCCACAGCCTGTTCATCAAGGTGAAGATAACCTGAAGATGCACGATTTAACCAGTCAACAACTCTTTGAACAAACAACAAAGGACTTTTATTATACATTTCGTCAATAAATAATTCCTCAAAAAGACACAGCTCCTTTAATGTATTTTTTATTGGCAGGGATAGCAAATGAGAAATAAGAGGAAAATTGTTTCTGAGCGGAATAGCATGAAGACATGGCGGTTGGTCAGAATAACCAATAGCTATTTTTTCATATTTTTGAATATCAATTGGTGATCTGCTTGGCACAGCTACTCTGATACATATGACAATTGCACTAATATCAAATAAATATCCCTCGCTTTCAAATGTAATACCATTTATACTATTGCTATTTATGATTGATGATTTGATAATAGATAGTGGTAATGGAAGCGTATGTCCTTTTTCAAAATTTTTAAGTTGAAAGTAATCCATTATCCAAATCTCTCTGTTCTATTTCTTATTACTTTTTCATTTTCTGAAGCATCAATAACAACAGCAGTTGACGTTGCTAATTTAGCACCATATTTTGATATTTCAATAGAAATTGGTTTTCTGCAATTTTTTCCAATAGATTGTTGCATGGTCACCTCAAAATCTCCATTGTTATCTGAACAAACCTTTTTGTAGTATTGAGCAGCTTGGTAATGCGGAGGTCCACTCTCATTTCTTTTGCTCTTAACCGGAATTTTTTTACAAGACGCAATTAATTTACACTTATCCAGACTATGCTCCTCAAAAATTTTTTTAACTTTTTCAAGTGGTTTAGTGATCAAATCACCTTTTTCTTCAGAGTTTAATGCAGTATAGCTGCAATGATGTGAAATTTTAAAAACGTCAAAGTCAAGCCTTTGGAGATTTTTATTGTTTATGCTTGCAGAATAGATACTCTCCCAAGCATCTGACTCGGCATCCCCACCAAAGATAACTTTTGCTACTGAGCTTGAATTTATTTTAAAATCTGCTTGAAAGACGATGCATTTGTTGTTTTTGTTTTCATCATCTTCTGTTTTCCATGAGTGAGGTGAATGAATAAATATATCAAATCCGCTAAAGTCGTTAATAATTTCTCCTGGACTGAATATCAAATGGCTTACCTTTTCATACAAAACTTTTCCGCTATCATTGATAAATTCTTTTAATGAATCCGAATTGCCAATAATTTTGATCCCTTTCTTTTCTTCCAATAATCGATGTCTTGCTTCTGCTCTGAGAATTTTGCCTTCGGCTTTTATACCTGTTTCCCATATCAATGCATCAGGAACCCATAATTCATTTATTTTTTTTCGGCCATCTTCTTGATATTTTTTGGAATGATTCAACCAAAAATAATCTGAAAACCCATTATAATGATCTTCATGAGCATGACTAATCATCAAAACATCCAAATTGTTTTTCTTTAACCTTTTGTTTAACTCTTTTTCCAGATGAATTCTTTCATCTTTGTCTTGCTTTGCATCTTTTGAACAATTATAATCAACTAATAGATGCTTACCTTTATCGTCTATAACCAGTGCGGAATCTCCATTCCCCACCGGGTAAAAATAAATGTTCATTATTGTTTTTGACATAAGATAATACCTCATTAAATTTATGATAAATGGTTTTAAACTATCAACAATATAATGCGTATAGTTTCTATGTCAATATAGTTTCTATACTTATTTTTTATAAGGAGAAAAATAATGCGTTGGGGTGTACAACAACGATTGGAGTATATTGAGTTCAAGCTTTACTGGGAGGGAAAAATCAATCGGAAAGATATAATGGATACGTTTAATGTATCTGTTCCACAAGCGTCTTCTGATATTAGGAAATATTTAGAAGCTGCACCGGACAATATGTATTATGATAAGAAAAACAAATATTATTTACCAACAAAAAATTTTAAAGCTAAATTCAACTTACCCAATGCAAATTCATATCTATCCAATCTTTTACTGTATTCATTTCACTCAGAAGAAAACTCTTTTATTGACATGCCATCTGTTCATGCAACAATACCGGTTATTAACCGAGGTGTAGATGCAGAAATTTTAAGAATTGTATTAAAAGGTATTCGAGAAAACAAGGCTATACAGATAAATTATCAGTCATTAAGTCGTCAAAGTCCTGCCTGGCGTTGGATTTGTCCTCATGCGCTTGCCTTTGATGGTTTCAGATGGCATACCCGTGCTTTTTGTAAATTAAGAGAACAATTCTTAGATTTTAATTTGGGACGAATTATTCGCATAAAAAATGAAAAAGATAGTGATATTGATTCATCAGATGATACATTATGGCATACACAAACAAAATTAGTTATTGCTCCTCATCCAAAACTGACTAAAGATCAAAAAAAAATTATTGAGCGTGATTATTGTATGAAAAATGCTAAGATTGAAATCCCCATCAAAGCAGCGCTTGTTAATTATGCGTTATTTAGATTTAGATTAGAAGAAGGACACGAAAAGAAAAATCCAAAGCATCAGAATATTGTGCTGTTAAACTATGAAGAAATTAAACCTTTTTTATTTATTAACCAGTAGCAAGTTTTGAATCAGCTGATTCTTATTTGTTTATTGATCACCTTCAACTAAAGGCGCCGGCAATATTTCGATAAATAGTTAAAATTTATTCACTATCCTTATTTTTTACACAATGAGCTATTTTTCCTCAATTTTTGAAGCGCAGATAACATTAGAATAAACATAAAAAATATCACCCCCCATTCATTTAATGCTGGAACGTTTCTGGAACAGTAGACAAAACTATATTTTTTATTGATATAACCATTTCCAGCAATATCAAAAACTGCATTGTCATTAATTATCACATAACCTTTGCCTTGTTCTAATGCTTTCAAATCGAACGTATAGTGCGAGTAAGGAAATTTATCGTGAATCATAAAATTTGACAATACGCCATTTTCTATTGAAATATCATCTGGATTCAGATCTGAAACAGGTTCACTAAATGAAATAGATACTGAATAAATTTTTTCATCTTTGGTAGGATATATAGACACAATAGCTTTTGGTGAAATTGAGTCGAAATATGTTATACCTGTCTCATTTGCGAAATTGCCGGCATCATCTTTAACCTGCACATATATTGTTTGATTTCCCTGAACACTGGAAAGATTAAAAAGAGGAAATGGTTCAATTAAATTCCATTCCGCACAATCTCCGAATTCTATATTGCTGATACACATATATATTGCACCAATTGCCCCGATTGTTAAATCTATTGGATTTGCATTGGCATATATCGGAGCGATCACTGTCAGGATCGGTGGTGTTGTGTCAATTCGATAAGGCCCCATGTTTGAAGTTGTTCCAAAAATATACTCAAAAGTTTGAAAATCATATAAAGCAGGTGCAATATGAACATAATAATTTTCATCATCGCCAGAACAGTTGATTATTCTTTCGGTTGAATTAACAGGATCTCCGGTTGTGTTGCTGGTATCAAGTTGAAAATCTGTATCACTGTTTTGATCAAAGGTGACATAATATCCATCCCAAGCAGTGTATCCAGATGGTGCACTCCAGGTAAAACGTATTTGCGTATATGGCAAAGACGTGTTGATTGAATGTGTTGTTGATATTAAATTTTGAACAATCGTTAAACTTTCACTATATGCTGCTTGAGAAAAAAATAAACAATAAATAACGAAAATAATCATGATGTGCTTTTTCATATTAATCACCATACTGAGTTAAATTTAAAAGAGATATGATCACCAACGTGATATGCGATTGCATCTTGCCTCATGTTTAATGCAATGCCCATATTATCAGCGCCTGCCCATTGCTTTGGTTCAGGTAAGTTAGCTCCTGTTGCTTGAAAAAGAATTTGATACTGTTTTTCCGATGACAGGCCTGAAAATCTGAAAAAATCATCTTTAATGGTTATGCTTATTGGTTTGGATTGTTTCATATGCTCAAAAATAAATGCTTTGATAGTTACATCCGGAGGGATTGGATTGTTCTCAATATCTGATACAATTCCACTTATTTTTCCTGCAGGTATGATAAATACTGCCTGATCTCCAACACTCATATTTTGTTTGTACAATGGTGCGTATCCTTCAATAGAAACTGTTATGCAATAGTCAGAAACTAAAGTTTCATTTTGATATGCTTGTAATGCATCGGATTGATAAAAACCATTTTCGTTTGTGAGATAGGTTTTATCAAATGAGAGTGATTCTGAATAGAGATGAATTAAAGCATTTTGAAAGGGAAGACCATCAGCATATTTAACTGTTCCACTGATATTTTGACTATATTCAAGGTTAAATATCAATCTGTCTCCTGATGAAATATTTTTTTTTGTCTGCTCAATGTAATCCCTGGATGACGCTGTGAGGATATAATCAGAAGCATCAGGAATATTATCAAACGCGAAAAAGCCATCCATATCGCTCCGAGTATTTACTTGAATATTTTCAATTTGTGAAAATGCTGTGACAAAAGCATTTTCAACTGGAAGCCCTGATATATCATAAATATAACCATCAATTAATGTTGCCGAATTTAAAACAATTTCTTTTATGCTGTCCTTATCAATAACAATATTACTGATATGATACTTAATATAATTTGAATCTTTGGGCCCCACTACAGATATCATATAATCTGTTCCCAAAGAAATACCGCTTATTGTGAATTGTCCTGAAATGTCTGTCAGTGCATTTTTCTTTAAGTTGTTATTATATGATCGTATCTCAACTTCAGCTCCATGTATGGGCTTATTATCTGAGCTTTTGATTTGCCCATCTATTATGAATCCTTTTGACAATATAAAATTGACATTAGTTTTATCGCTTGAAACATTCGTTTTTTCTTGTGCAATGTAATTCATGGATACAGGAATTACACTGACTTTATAATCATTTGCCTGCGGAAGTCCATTAAGGCAGTAACTGCCATCAGATTTGCTATAATTGACATTTCCAGTATTCATTGTTTCAGACCAGGCAATTATTTGAATATTTGAAAGTTGTTGGCCGGTTTGATTGTATACGTTTCCACAAATACGTTGACAATCTGTAATGGTAATATTTATATTTTCTACCGAACCTTCAATTGTGCTTACCAATGACGCCAAATGATTATTGAGAACCCCATTGGTCGTATAAGAAAAAAAGAAAGGTAATATACCCGGTTTCTTAATTTTAACGATAAAATCATCTGCAATACCAAGTCCGCTAATGATATATTGACCATCAGACTGTGTTCGGCTATTTCCAAAAGACTGTGTTTTTTCAGACCATGCAGATACTTCTACTCCGGCAATCGGATTACCATAGGAATAAATATATCCAGAAATTTTTCTCCCTGGTTTGTCAGAATTAAAGTTCTCTGATAATAAATGAGCAAAAGCATCAGCAGAATTTTCATTATTATTCTCCAGCGTTGTTTCATCATTTTTTTTGACTACCAGGTCACAATCCTGACAAAATGCTGATATCCCAACAGCTTCACTTAATTGATAAACAGTTTTGTTTTCTTTTTCAGGATGAAAAAAAGCGGGCAGATATTCAGCACTTTGAGCGAATAAAATATAATCATCAACATCTTCAATAAGACCGCTTATTTCAAACCATCCATCGAAATCAGTTTGAGTGTCAAACGTCTTGTTTAAACTCTGAGACCAGAGCGAAACATGAATACCAGATTGCACCGAAACAATTTCTCCTGAATCATTTTCAGCATAGATTTTTCCAGAAACTGATGCGCCTTTATTCAGTGTAATGTTAATATTATTTAAACTTTTTGTTGTCAAATCAAGTGTTTTTGCCAAATGCGCATTGAAAACTTCCGGATAATAAATCACAGGAGAATTTGTTGGATACACTGCTAAAACATAATCTTTTGCTAAAGGAAGTGTCATTGTATAAGCACCAATATGATTTGTTTGCGTGTTTATGTATTTGAGAGAAGGTGATGATTGAGACCATGCGCTGATATCAACATAAGGAACCTTCTGCCCAGTCTCATCAAACACAAAGCCGGATACTGTAAGTGTTGATTGTAAAGAAAAATTAACATTTATATGACCAGTTGTTAATGGCTCGGCGTTGCTTCGGTTAACAACGGCATGATATGCCTGATAAGAATAGTCATCTGTGACAGTTTCAACGATATATGTTACTGAAACTGAGTTACTTTTTGAAATAAGTCCTGTAATTGTGTACCAACCATTTTCATCTGTGAGCGCTGAATTGCCAACATCAAGTAAATCGGACCATGCCCTGATACGTACATTTTTTATAGGCTGGTCATAGGCACTTACGCGTCCTTTGATAAAACCATCACTATAAACAAACATATCAATATTTTTTATATATGGAAATGCAGGTGAAATAAGACTCGCTTTATTTTTGAAACGAACAGTATCAGATTGTAAAGGCGTGTAATGAGAGTATGAAACACCTTCTGGTATGGCATAATAAAAATTGCTGTTATCTATTTCTGACCATACAGAAATTTTGTAATTCAAATCTTTTTCCAGGCCTGTAAATGTGTAATATCCATTTTCATCAGTCAGTGTTGAATCATTAAACTCATCATTTTCTGAGTATATATGAACAATCATCTTTTGCAGGCCATCGCCTTGTTTATTTTTCACGCATCCTTGAACACCATATGCTGACTGTTTCTTCAGCACGATATTGATATCTTTCAGGTCACCAGGAATCGTTGAAAGAATATCAGCATCCTGTCGGTGATCTTTATTGTTATAAAACCTGTGATAATACTGTTTTTCACGATCAGCTGGCGGCCATACAAGCATGTAAAACCGGTCGATTGTCAGGTTTGAGGCAGTATAATTTCCTTCACTGTCAGTAAATGTGCTTCCTGCTAAAATACCATTATTCTTCCATAATTCAACCAGACAACCTTCAATGCCAGCTTGCGTATCTACATCACTAATATTTCCTTGAATCGATCTGCCAGCGATTCGAATATAATTTCTTTTCACAAGCGAGTAAGAAAGATTTTCTGAATCTATCGCATGAGCGATAACAGTATAATAACCTGGTTCGGAATATTCGCAAACCGGATATATTGAGGTGATTGACTGGCCATTTCCACAGATCCAGTTCGTAATAGTGTATCCTTTTGATTGATCTACAAATGATACATTAAGTGGTGCTATGCCAGTGTTAATATCTGTATTAAAATCAAAATGATTTGGATAAACTTCAATAAAATTTTGTTGAATTTTTGTATCTGCCCCGCCCTGATTTTTCACTTGTAAAGTTACTGTATAACTTCCAGGGATAGAATATGTATGTTCAGGATGTTGAATAGAACTGCTAAATCCATCTCCAAAGTTCCAATACCATGATGCAATCATATTTTTTGAGGTATCTTTAAATTTTATGTGGAGCGGCTTTGTACCACTTGTTTTAGATACAACAAAATCTGCGGCAGGGATAGAAATGGGCGTAAAATCTGCTTCAATTATATGGTTCTTTGAAATCTTTTGTAGCGTATATTTATTGAGAGGACCGACAGATTCATCATCAATATATAAACTTTTTATACAATATCCCTCATCCGGTGTTATTGTAAATTGTAAGTTTTCACCATGCCTGACCTTCACTGGGTTTTCCGGTGTAATTGTTCCGCCAGGTTTTTCAATCACATTGATTGTGTAAACAGTTGATTCAATAAAAGATACACATAAGGTATAACTTTTCGATACAGACCAGAATGTATAATCTGAAATTTCTCCGAGAGACTGACCATTTACAGACACATTGTTGATCTGAAAACCGGCATCCGGCATTATTTTGTATATTATATTTTGTCCCTTTGTTACACTGAGATTTTCAGGGTGATTTACAGTGCCATTGCCTTGGAGTATTGTTTTAATTAGATAAGCAACATGGTTGACACGCGCATGGAATGTCATATTGCTGTTATCTTTGCCATCAGAAACAACAACACTGATATCTGCATCTCCAAAATCAGGGTATGCAGGTGTCAGCTTAATTGTGCGGTTTGAAGCCTTTCCGCCAAAAGTGATATGATCAGGATGAATTGGAAATAAAGAAATATTAGAGCTTTCAGCCCATACCCTCAATTGATTGACAGGTGTATCAATATCGTCAATCTGAAACGATATTTGATTGGTACTTTGCCCCTCCTCAATGACTTGATTATCTATCAATGTAATTGTTGGGGGGTCATTAACCGGTTTAACAGTAACGTTGAATGTGTCATAACTGTCTATGTAATGATCTGCGTTGCCAATGATTTTTATTGTCGCAGTTCCACTTTGATCCTTTTGAAAGTCTAATGTCATAATATTATCATCAATGGATACAATAACGAGTTGTTCATTTGTATTTGATACGATTGATGTTGTAACAGGTATTATTTCATTCGTATATGCAATATCAAATACAGATGAAATATTGATTTTTTTTGAGGTTTCATCTTCCATAACAGTCACGTCACGAACCTGATTTTTCACGAAAAGCGGAAGTATGGGTTTAAACTGGACTGTTTGATAAATTTGATTTTCAACAATAAAGCCGCCAGAAACATTGCGCTCATTGCAAACAAGAGATTTAAAGTCTAAGGTTGTGCTACCATTGTTTATAGCAATCATTCTAAAATCAAAACTTGCAACATTTCCAGTATAAGCTGAAATTGCGTTTTGGGTGGCATGCATTCCAAGCACAGCGCCACCAGGGGCTTTTAAGTTCTGATAAAAATCATATTCATCATCTGGAAAAATATTTTCATCAAACCTGGCATCTGTTACTTCTATAATTCCCTTGTCATAAATTAAATGGATAAAGATTGATCCAATATTTCCGGAAGGTAAGTTTATAAAGACCGGCAAATTGTAGTTTTCATCATCATTTAAATATACAGTTGCTGTTGATGGCTGTGCTTTTGTCCTCGAACTATTTTTTTTTTCTACGTTTTGCTGTGTATTCATAACGGTAAGAACACTCAGCATACAAATCAATTTGTTTAGATTTTCATCACAATTCGTATGGTTTTGCTTTAAACCCGAAATCACCTGAAGGGCATATATGGCATTTTGTATCGTGATTTTTTCCTGACAAATATTACATGCGCCTTTCATTAAAATATCAATTTTTTGATAGGTGGTATTATTTAAATCTATTCCACCGCAGTCTTTCTGATTATTACAAATAATTTCTTCAATGTAAAAAGCTGATGTTTGTCCAATATTGCCAACGCCTTTTACCAAAATATTCAGGATTTTTCCCCGCCCCTGATTTATAACAAGCATTGCTCCTGCTGCATATATTGAAATTGTGATTTGTCTGTTAATAACATCATGGTTTAAAACATAATATGCACCATTTGTTGATAAAATCCCCTCATCGAAATTAATATCCTCAATTTCAAGCATGCTATCATCGTATCTGGCAGTTATATTGATGGATTCAATTTCAATTTCAGCGTTAATGACAATTGGAATTGAAACTGTTGAATGCTTCTTTATTGATAGGGTGTTTTTTGCAAATGCGTATGTTGCAGAGATAGTACCCAACAGTATTAAGAGCATTATTGCTTTCAAAAAAACTTTCATATTGTCTCCTTTACAGATGCAGAATCTGCTTAAAAGGAATAGATGAACAAAGAGATGTAGCTGTATTATTGGACAAATCCAAAATGAAGCTTAATAAAGTTTTTGTTCATATTGGATATGTCCGGTTTATTCATCTAGTGCGATGGACTATCTGTGATAAAAATATGTTGTGTAATCTGATCATCAATCTGAAAACCACTATCAGAAACAGGAGATTCATTGCATTCGAAGTCAGTTATGGATATATCAGCCGCGTCATTGCTTAGTCGCTCGAAGTTTATTGAAAGGATTTCCTCTTTTAATACAGACAAAACTTCTTTTTGCGCTAAAATGCCTAAATAAAGCTCTCCTTCAACATTATTGTTAACCATTAATATATAGTTGCTATACTCAAGTTGTGATTGATTAAAATCGGCATTGATAAACTCAAGATTATTTTTATCATATGTGATACGGATCTGCATTCCTTTTATTTGATCATCCTGATTAAAGTATATAGGCAATGAAAGCATAGAGTCTTCAACTGGATATGACATTCGGTTTGTTTTTATTGCTCTTCTTGAACGTTTGAGGTCTGGTTCTGTTTTCTTCCAGTTTCGGGTAACATCGCCAACTTTTATTGCGATAAAGTCCTGGTTCAATTTGTTTGAATCAACAGTCAAGACTTTGCTTGAAAGATCAGACAGCCGAGGTAGTCCTTCAGAACAGTCATTGATTTCTTCATCCAAAAATACCCAGTGAATATTATCTTCATTCAGTTTATCAATGAAAAACATCTTATAACGTGCAACCCTGGAAGCATCAATTCCTCTGACTGTTGCCTCACTGTCATTGTCGGCATTGGCAGCAATTTGCTGGTAGCAGCTTAAATGTTGCGGCTGATTGTAATGACGAGAAATCCAATACGCATCTAAAAGGTTCATGCCATTTAAATCATCTGTCTTGGTAAGTTCCAGTACATATGTTCCAGGCGGAATATTTATAAAGGAATAATTACCAGAGTCGTCAGATGTTGTTGAGTAAACCTTGCTGCCAACCAAAGCAATATTCACATTATTTACTGGAGTCAACGCACTTGAGAGATCGCTTTGATCCGGGTAAAACCCAATATTACCAGAAATCAGGTAACCATCAACAATATAGTCAGCTTTTCGGGCTGTCATGGTCCAGTCATTAAACAAGGCCTGATTATTATGGCATGAAATACTTGTTTCTGAACCAACAACAGCATTTTCGTCAACCATGAATTTCAAATAGGCGATAGTTCCATTTGCAACAATTGCTGAGTCGGTAGATTCAAAAAATATAGAGGCTGAGTTAGTGGTTTTATTTAAAACAGATAAATTGTATCCTTGATTTTCCAGAATACCACCCGCTAACGTTGCTACTGAGTCATTTGTTGTCAATATATTGCTGTCAAAAATGACTGTCATTGAAATTGATTGAACTGCAACCTCACTGGTCAAAACCAGAGGCACTGAAAATTCTTGTCCGGGATACAGTTTTGATTCATTTGTACTTCCTATTTGCAGCCCAATATCATTTGTAATAAAATCAAAGCTTGTTTGAGTAGAATCAATGCCATCAGATACAATGACAGTAATGGATGTTGTTCCGGCATACTCGGTTAATGGGTTAACAGAGAGTGTTCGATTGTTTCCTTCTCCACTAAAAGAAACCTGAGCAGTTATGGATGTTTCATAGTCAAATGAGAGGACATCGAGATTTGAATCAATATCATCTATCGTAAAATTTATTGAAGCAGAAATATTTTTGCATCCATTAATGTTTGAAATACTCGAAACTGTTGGCGGGTCATTAACAGGATTAATTGTTACAGTAACAGTCGATGTATTTGAGTTTGCATTGCCATCGTTCACCATGAAAACGAATGCGTCTGTTCCATTTTCATTGGCTTTTGGTGTGTATTTGCATGTTCCAAGCGTATTATCTATCATAACTGCATTGCCATTCGAATTTCCGGGTATAATTAAAAAAATCAACGAATCATCGTCAGCATCTGAGGCATCTAAGTTGAAAGTAACTGATGAATCTTCGTTAACAGTGATTGAACTGTCAAAGGTTTTGGGTGGACTTTTGACAGTAAATAAGCCACTTTGTTTAATCGTATGAGAATTGTTTAATATAGATTCTTCAAACGCAAGTTCGCTTGTTTCACCCGGTGAACCTATGACTAAGAAATTTAATTCCGCAATAATTCCGCTCTCATTACTTAAAACAGATTTTCCAAACAATGACAGAGATATTTGTCCGGGTACAGAATAATCTGAATTAATATTATAATTTTCACTGGATATAATACCATTTAGGATGACAGCTGGTTCTTGTGGTTCTAAGACATCTGAATTATATGTCACCTTTGCATTTAACCCTTCTATTTCATCATTCATTGAGTTTGTTAAAAAGATAGGGATTGCGATACTTGAATTTGCTACAGCCCTATAACTGTCAATAAATGAAACAACTGCGGGTGTATAAGACGATATAAAAACATCAAAGCTATCTGTTGCTGTTTTTCCATTGGATGTTCCAACAACTTCTATTGTTGTGCTGCCTGTCTGATTTTCCTGAAAATCAAGGTTCAGAGAGTTTCCATCCACACTAACCACAACCAGGGAGTTATCTGCTGAAGAAGCAGTTTTAGTGATAAGGCTATCGTCATTATCAATATCAGTAAAAACAGAATTCAAAGGGATTACTTGATTTTCAGAATTTGTTTTTACATTTTTGTCAGAAATTGGATTATCAACAACTGGTGGATCATCGACAGGCGATACAGTTACAACAAATTCATCAGATGCTGAAATATAATCTGTAGCTGTCGCTTCAATTTTTATTGTTGCGGTTCCGCTTTCTTCTTCATTATAAGAAATCGTCAATAGATCACCTGCAATGCTGGCATCCAATAAAATGTCATTTGAGTTGGAGACGATTGCTTTATTTATTGAAGAGTTTTCCGGATCAGCAACAAAAACATCACTTAAATCAATGATTAAATTTTCACTGTCTTCATTGACAGTTTTATCCATTACAGGGTGAACCAGTACGATTGTGTTAACATCTTCTATTTCAAGAATTGCAGCCGGTTGAACCAATTGATTGGTGTTATTTTCATCAATCAAAACATTCTCGGTTGTGTAGTAACCTAAACGCCCGCCAAAAGCAAAAAGAGTCGCTGATTTTCCTGTTTCAACATCATAAGATTTATGCGAACTTTCGTGGTAAAGATTTGTCAAATCAATACCTGCATAAGCGCCAGGATATCCATCTCCAACCCAGGCACTTAATGGCGTTGAAGCCTCTTCAACATCAACTATCAGTAATGTGCCTATAGCAGCATCAGTTCCATTGGATTGTTTAACTTCCTGAACCAGGATGTTATTAGAAACAATCTTAGGCTCAATTTCAGTGGTCACTTCAAGTATATTACTTGCAACCTCATTTAATCCAGAACTTTTTGGAATGGTGACTGTTTTAACAAAGTAAGTTGTATTCGGTGACAACTGCTTCACAGTTACTTTCATAACACCATTATCTTCTGCCAATGTTTGTAATTCGCTTTCTGATAAGACTAAAAGTTGATCTGTAATTTCCTGAGTAGCCCCTGAATCGCTAAAAACTTTTAATGAACAGGATGCAGGTTCCTGAGCTGCCCATACAATTGAAAACTGAGTATCTGCAACATCTGTTACCATTGTGCGATCATCTGATGCGATCGCAACGCCTGGTAAAAATACAAAACATAAAAAAATCGTTAAAAATTTATTCATTACTTCCTCCATAATTTATTGCTATAACATCCCTTTTTAGTTAATGATAAAAAGGGATGTTTTATTAATATCAATTAGTTGGCCTAAAATCTAGTTTAGGTTGGTTCATATAGATGATATATGATTTGCCATTTTCAATTGGAAATGTTTTTCCAGATGGTTCAC
>Ga0272440_1002042_pt1 | contig 16005 bp, 1 predicted proteins | sample SSMMMBAug17_FD_192440 | JGI IMG/M metagenome (GOLD analysis project Ga0272440, IMG submission 192440) | Marine sediment archaeal communities from Little Sippewissett salt marsh, Falmouth, MA, United States - SSM-MMB-Aug17 | ecosystem: Environmental > Aquatic > Marine > Wetlands > Sediment ... | reverse complement strand
CCGGATTTATACTTAAGAATGGAGAAAACAATAATGGCTCATTTAGAGTCAGATCTACATTTACCATGCCAGGTCCCATGGACTTTGAAGTTTCATCAAAGTGTCCTTTTGGCGTATACTTTATTAATAGTGCTTTTGGTTCCATGCTATCTGACTTTGCAAAAACAAGATCTGAAAGATCACTTTCATTACCTACAATATTAATTAAAGATACGCGATAATAATAAATACCATCTGTTTCTGGTCGATCATCAAACGCTGTTAAAGAATAGTTTGATTTAATAAGGTCTGCGCCATCTGCTTTTGTAAATGGTTGGCTTGAAGAATAAATTTTATATTCTTTGACTGAAGCTTTATCGGGTTGGGCCCAGCTTATTCGAATAACCCCATTTTGTTTTGAAACAGCTTGAATATTTTTGGGTGGATATGGAATCGTTGTATCACGTGTGATAAGAATGGATTTGCTTGCATTACTATTTCCGGATCTATTCTTTGCGAGCATATAAATCTGATTTTCACCTTCATCAAGTGGCACTGAAAAAGAAAAAAGTCCAGATCTATCAACGGGTTTCCATGGTCCGATTTGTTCATTATTTATCAATGGAATTACTGAGCTATTTTTTTCAGCAATTCCTGAAAGTGTAATCTGTGTTTTGTTTGTTAAATAGTTATTCACAGGCGATGATATTTCCGGGGATACAGGAGGTAATAATGCAATTTTGATATTGTAATTTTGTACAGTAAAATTTCCTAATGTATCAAAAACTTTGATAATTAACTGATAATCACCATCGTCAATATGATATGGATCAATATTCCATGTGGTAATTGTACTGCCTGTGGTATTCATTTCAAATAGTTCATCATTGATGAACCACTCAATCCGACCAATACCTGCTGGATCATTGGCCTGAACCTTAATTTGAGATAGTTTTTGAATTGTTACATCATTAGCTATATCAACATTATCTAATGTTATTTTTGTAATTTCAGGTCCAATACGATCAGGAATTGGGGTCGATTCAATTGAAGTAATAGTTTGTTTTTCACCATCAGAAATATTGACTGTGGTTACAGCAAAATAATAAGTCTTATCATTCACAAGACCTGCAATTTTTGTTGAGTTTTTATTTATTTCTCTTTTAGGTGTCAGATCGCTAACATTTGAAAAATCAGAATCACTTACATAAATATTATATTTTTTTACAAAAGCTTCAGGTTTTGAGTTATCCCATGTAATATCAACATAGCCACTATGTGGGGTTATATTAATATTTGTTGGATTATCAAGTAATGTAACACCAGTTATTGCGATACCTTGACTTTCATTATTCTCTTTATCAAAAGCTGTTAAATGAAATCCATAGCCTGTCGCAGGTTCTAAATCTTTAATTTCATATTGATTTTGTCCAGGAGTAAGAGAATAATTTTCTGATCCAGCTTTTAGATAAACATTATAGCCAGCAAGGTCATTATCAATATTTAGTGAATGATCCCACTGAAAAATTAGTTTATCATCAAAACTATGTGCAATAAGATTTGTTGCATCAGGGGGAGGTATAATATCAGTTAAAGAAACTAATATAGGAGTAACAGAATTTAATGCATTATTATTTTTATCAACTGCGACCACGGCTAGATAGTAGTTTTTATCTTTTTCAAGTTCTGATACAACATATTTCCATGTTCCTGATTGAACAGAGCCTTTTATTTCAAGAGGTGAAACCTGTGTAAAAAAGCTATCTTCTGCATAAATTCTATATGAGGTTACATCACCATGTAAATCTTCATCATAACCTGTCCAATCAAGTTTGATTGAATGTCCATCGCCTTTACCATCAGCTATAAGTGTTTCAACAGCAGGTGGCGCGATATCATCATAAATAATAACAGTAATTAATTCATCACTTAGATTTTTTGCTCTATCTTGTGATACAAAAATAAATTGATTTACTCCATTGGATAAATTAACAGTATGCTGCCATACAGTATCAGCAGTATTATTGATAATTTTATTTCCATTTAGTAAAACAGAAGCCCAGGCTTCTTTTGAGCCTTTAATAGTTTGTTTTGAATTATTTGTAGGTGATATTACGGGTTCAATCTCAAAATTTGCTGGAGGTGTCATATCAACAGTAAACTGATATTGTTTTAAAGCACTTGTTTTTCCAACCATATCTTTTAATTGAATAGAAACTGTGTACAAAGATTCTGGAAATAAATAAGTGGGTGTAAATATTAATTGCTTCTTATCATTTATATGGAGTTTACCTTGAACTCTAAATTGATCTGAATCAATTATACTAATATTTGACTCAGGCAGATTGAGTCCACTTGTGTCTTCAATAAAACCAAAGACTATCTTATCAGGAGCATAATTTAGATAGCTATTATTATCAGGCGTCATATATGATATTACAGGAGCTACAGTATCAACAAAAATATCGACCCACTTTGAGATACTTTTATTATTGGCAGCATCTTTCAAGTAAATTTGAAGGATATTGATTCCTTCTATAAGATTCAAATCAACTGACCAATCTTCACTTCCCAATTCAACCATTATTTCATTATTAATCCAGACGCTTGTATCTAAATCTCTTGTGCCTTGAAGCTTAATTGCTTTGTTATCTGAAAAGTTTCTGGTATAGGGCCTTTCTTGAATAGTTCCACTTACTATTGTATCTCCTGTAATAACAGGTGGCATTGGTACCTGGCTATCAACTACAAAAGAGAATGTATAATTCTTTGCATTACCAGATGTATCTTGTGAGTTAAAATCTACAAGATAAATGTCATCTATTAATGGTATATTTGAAGGCGTAAAAATAAATTGGTCATTGGATTCATTAATATTGCCTGATATTTCCTGATTATTGCTATTTATAACTTTCATACTTGATATAACAGAGTCATCATTTAATTGTCCAAATCGATCAGATAATGTAATTACAATTTGTTCAACTACTTTTCGTTCAACACCATTCATTGGATCTGTATGAATTAATTCAGGGGGATAAACATCCATAATGATATCTTGTACAACAGGCTCTGATGTAAGCCCAATTTCATCAATAGTTTGGAATGATAAAACATTTCTTCCTGGATTAAGATTGACATTGGCTGACCATTGTTCTTGATTATCAATAGAAACAGCATAGATTAAATTTATCAAAATCCCAGTGTTAACAGGTTTTGTTCCAGATATCGAAACTATTGATTGATTAGTTAATAAAGAAACAGGATTTACCTCAGGGCTTTCAGGTGGGTTAAATTGATCCATCCAGGGATCATAATGTACTGTACCTGATGAGTTTTGATCTTGTTTGTCAAATATCATTTCTGATATTTCGTTTGAAGTAAGGCGATTCCACCAGTTATTTTGGGCTTGAATATCATGAGAGCTTTGGTTTTTTATTGATATCAGTCCAATGCTTTCACCAGAAAATTGATTATAATGTATTTCAATTTCTCCAGTTGCATTTATATCAAGGTTATATGCTGTATTATCTTTTATAATATTACCTGTAATGATTGGCAAAAATCTTTGTGATCCATATGGATGAAGGTATATACCTGTTTTGGTACATCTTTGGACAGTATTGTTTATTATATAAGGATCAAAATTAGAATAATTAGCATAGACTTCAATACCATTTTGGTTAAGATCAAGCTTATTACCTGTGATAGTTAACTCAGATTCATTTTCAGAAATAGTGGGAGAATATTCATATTGTACTTTAATACCATTAACAGCATAATTTTGACTTCCATAGCTTTCTTCAATTATGTTATCTTCAATCCTTGCAATGCATTTTGTACGCCTATTGTTGTGTACAAATATCCCATGATCTCCATGACCAATTATAGTATTTTGTTTGACTAATATGTTTATTGGAATGGGTTGATTATTATTGTTATTTCCATAAGTATAGATATGAATGGCTTTGTTAGCATTGTTTTTGAATGTTGATCCAGTTATCTGGATATCAACTGAATCAGAATTGTTTTGTTCAAGATAGACAGCATTTTGCCCTGTATTTTGAATAAGACAATTGCTTAAGGTAATTTGTCCACTGGCTTTTCCTGATAGTTTACAATGAATCCCATGTCCTGTGCTTCCAGGACCATCGATACTTGAATCAGATACATTAAATAAAACATTTGCAGCATTGCTGAATTCACTGAAAATTCCATAATCTTTAAAATTTATAATATTTGCATGCTTAATATTGACTATTTGATCGCTGTCAGTTGGTATTATCTTGATAGATGTTTGTGCCCCATCAATTTCAGTATGTTGGATATCTATTTCTCCATAAACTGTAATACCAGCCCAGCAGCCAGGTTCTCCAGGTGTACCAGGAACAAATATAACTTTGTTTTCTAAATTTCCTTGAGTAATGATTTTTCCATGGACAATAAACTCTGTTACTGAATTGTCATTTAAACCTGTAATATCTTGATATGGAGGAATATTAATTGTTGTACCTGGTTTTATTGTAAGTGCGACACCTTCTGGAATAATAATATCACCAGCAATATCAATAACACCTGACCATATTTCATCAGCAGGGAGTTCTCCTGATATTGTTGGTGCTGTTTTGGATATAGTAACTGTTGTTGTAGCTGGTTTTGATTCATCAATTCCTTCTTTTGTGACAGCTTTACTAATTAAATAGTATGTGCCAGGAAGAGGTTCTTCCCAGTTTGTTTGCCAGAATATTTTTTCATTTTCATTTTGCCAGTTTGCTTTTTGCCATGTGTTTCCATTATCAAAAGATACTTTAACATGGTCAATATTATCGGAGCATGATGCAAAACCTTGCACATGAATATTTCCCCCATGAATGGTACTTTCATTTGCAGGATCAAGTATTCTTGAAATCGGTAGTTCTGCAATCTTGAGCTTTTCAACAGATGTTAACCATGGGATATATTGGACACTTCCTATATTTAAATCATCGTATTTGTCAAAAATTGGTGTCAGGTTTTGTGGGTTTGAACCAGCGCTCATAAGCTGGGTCATATGATCGCCCCAATAGTTCCACCTTGCATTTACAGCTGTGCCTGAATTATTGTATAAAGCCATTTTTCCTGAATTGCTTTCAATTTGATTATACAAGACATATGAAAGATGGCTGTGATTCATATTGATCGCATGATCATTATTTCCTGTTAGGGTATTCAGAAATACGTAGCATTTGAGATTTGGAGTACCAGCTCTATGAACATATATACCAGAGGAATTATTATTTTTTATTGTATTTCCAGCAATCTCAGCAATTAAAAAACCTGAATCAGATTTATTGTTCCGATAGATAGAAACACCATTATTTTGACTATTTTCAATAATGTTATTTTTGATAACACAGGAAGTATCATTGTACCCATTCTCCATGTAGTAATAGATTCCAGTTCTGTTTTCAGATAAATAATTGCTTTCAATAGTCAATTGAGAGTCTTTTTGGTCTGGCCTATGATGATATCTATATATTCCAATATAACCATTTTTAATAATAGTATTATTTCTTAGAATACCTTTGCTTTTGTTTTTGTTATAAGAAATAAAGCAAATTCCATTTCCATAATTCCAACTTCCTGCTCGGTATTTATGATTTGTTGACAGACATTTTTCCACTAAATAGTTTAGCTCTGAATCATCACTAGCTGAAATATGTATCCCTGATATACTATTTTCAGCAAGATATACATCTCGAATAGTAAGATCCATTTTGGAATTGTTACTATTAAGATTCGAATAAATGCCATATCCTTTATTCTCATTTATAGTTGTTTTTGAAAAATTTGAACCTTCAGTTGATGAAGTAATAGTATAGGCTCCATGTGCTCCAGAAGATGCTTCTAAATATATACCATATCCTCCAGAATTATTATTGGATACAATATCAGTTAATCCAATATTCCAGTTTCCATTGGAAGATACTTGAGATTGAACACCTGTTGAGCCATTATATTCACTAATAACTCTATTTATATTTACAGATCCTTGACCTCCTTTAAAAATATTTACAAGACCTCTTTTTGTATTATTCTTTATAATCAAATCATTTAAGGCAACAGATCCATCAACATTTTCTAATTCTAAATATAGTGCATCTTCTTTTGATTCTTTAATTGATACGTTTTCAATGACAAATTCACCAATACCACCATTTCGAACAAAACTGATACCTTTATTACCATACTCAATATTACAATGTTTGATATTGAGTATTCCTTCACCTGCCTGCTTAATAACAATTCCACTCCACAAACCTCTTGTAGTAATCTCACCTGCAACTGAAAATAAAACAGGATCAGACTCAGTACCTTCAATAATTAAACTTCCTTCATCAATTAATAATTCACATTGATCAACATTTCCAGATTGTCGATCATCATTACTTGCAAATAAAACCTTAACTCCAGATTGAATAGTAAGTACAATTCCTTTAGGAACAGTTACATCTCCTGTGATAATAATAGGACTATGTTCACCTGACCAGATTTCATCTTTTGTTAGAATTCCTGAGGTTGTTGGAATAGTAGAGCTAACCTGAAATTCAACCTGATTACTGTTTAAAAGAATTTGATTTGTGTTATCAATAATACGAGCTTTTAATGTATAGTTACCTGGCCTTTGAACATTCCATTCATACTGCCAATCATTTGTACCAACAGCAGGGTACCATTCTCCACCATCCTCAACCTGAATTTCAACACGTTTTATTCCTGATCTACAAATTGCAATTCCTCGAATAATATAAGGAGACACAGGTATTATTTCGTTTTGACCCTCTTTTGGGTCCTTAATCATTACTTTTTCAGTTACAATTGTTATATCAACAGGTTCTGATAATAAAGGTTGATAGTTAACAGTACCTTTTGAAGTGTTATCGTTTTTATCATATATTAATAAATCAGGATCAATGTCCTGCCCCATATAGGTGTATCGAGCATCAATATGTTTAGCATGTTGGTTAGATATTAAATACTGGTTTTCTCCAATGTTATTGTTATATATATTATTATAATTAATATTTGGCATAAGTGCGCAGGAAGATCGAATACCATGTTGAGTATTTTCAGATATTTCATTGAATAAAACATTAACCATAATTGCGTCTGAATGAAGTTCCAAGCCATCACCTTTATTTTGAACAAGACGATTACCATATATTAATGTGTTATTTCTTGCATAAAGGTAAAGTCCATCTAGCCCGTTATCATATGATTGGTTACCATTAAAAGTAACAAAGTAATTAGAGGGGAGATGAAAACCATATTTGGAATTACTATAGCATATGTTGCTAAAGACTTCTGATTTAGCCTGGCAATAGAATACAAGGCCAGATTGTTTGTTTTGATATAAAAGGTTATTATTTACAGTGGATTCAGCAGTTGTGTCTAAATATAAACCATCGTGACCATTGTTATAGCAAAGATTATCATTTGCAATTACTTTAATATAATATGCACTACTTTGTCGATCAACCTGTATCCCTCTTGAAGTATTATCAAAGGATTTATTATGCGAAAGTTCGATGGTAAGTATATCAGAATTTTGGTAATTTTCTCGATAAATCCTAATTCCTGAACCTATAGTTTTGGTAACATTATTATTATTTATTGAAACATATGCACCATAGCCCATATGATGTCTATAAATAACTCCATTGGTCAAAGAGTCTGTTACATTATTGTGCTCGATAGTTGATATTGGATAATCATAACCATACCAAGAATATCTATAAATACCATAAGAATTATGAATAACTGTATTATTACGAATAATGCCTTTGCTCTGACAATTCTCTCTTGTGAGTAAATACAAACCATAATTACCATTTATATGCTCAGCAAAAAGATTATCTTCAATTATATAATATAATATTGTTTTGTTATTAGCGTCAAAAACCATACCACTTTTATTTCCGCTATATTCTCCACCACAAGCATTAATAGATAACGCAGTTGCTTCACCCTGTATTAAACAATACACGCCATGTTCTTTGTTTTTCATAAATATGTTTGGGGAAATAAGATTTGATTCAGGTGGAGCTTTCATATTCAAAGTTAAATCAGTTTTTTTGTCAGGATTAACAAACAATCCTTGTTTGCCATTATTGAGACATTTCACCCCTTCAAAACTGGCATTCCACTTATTATCACCTGCTAAGTATACATGAATACCATGTTCAGCATTTGCCTGACTGATTACATCACTAAGAATAATATCTCCGTGCATACCATTTGTATCTATACCAATTCCAGTATTGCCAACATTGCTAATTTGTACACTTTCACATGCGATATTCCATTCGCCCTCTCCCTCCACATTCAACTTAATTCCTTCTCCTATATGATTTTCAATATTCACATCTTGAAAATTTATATCTCCATCACCAGTATCTTTAAAAATCAATATAAGGGCATCACCATTTGTTTCATTAATAGTGACATTGTTAAATATAACAGGATTTAAGTGTTGAGGATCACTCCATTTATCTATAGTGTATTCAATACCTGTTTCTGCATATTCTACTATTGTATGATGCATTTGAAGAGGTTTTTTGTTACCTTCATATTGGTGAATAACAATACCACCCCATAATCCTTTAACAGGTTGGTTACTTTGTGATGTAAATCGAATAGGCTTTTCTTCTGTACCTTGAATAATAATAGTACCACCTTCAACAATCAGTTCTGGAAGAAGAGGAAAACTGCCACCCATTATATCATCAAAAACTGAAAATTGAATGGTTGTTCCCTCTGTTATTGTTAGAGTTATTCCCTCAGGAACAATAACATCACCAGTAATAACAATATTACCAGCAATAGAGCTGTCCCATATCTCATTTTTTGTTAATGTACCACTGCTTGTTGGCAAATTGGGATTAACATTCACATTTACCTGATCAAATGAATCTGTATAGGATTTTATTCTTGCCTGAATTGTTGTTAAGCCTTCTACTGGACTTTGCCATTCATAAAACCAATGGTTTTCTCCTTGTGCATAATTCCAGGTTATACCATTGTCTGTGCTAATTTCGACAGTAAAAGGATTTGATTCTGAAATAGCAATACCAGAGATAATTTGAGCATTATTATTTATTTGCTCATTACTAATTGGATTTTTAATAAGAGCCTTTGAATTTTTTGGGAATTCAATCATAGTTGTTTCCCAATTATCAATATTGACTGTTCCTATGGCTGAATCATCATTTTGATCCCAAAGTATCTCAGATGATGGATTATCTTCTCCAAAATAATTAAAAGACGCATCAACAGAGTATTGACTTGCATTGTAAATGTCAAAGCTTTCACCTGGATTATAGTTATTAATCAGATTACAACTATTTAGCATAATCATATCAGTTGCACTGACATAAACACCATTGCCTGTATTATTTTGAATTGTATTATATAGGATATCGCTTTCACCAACAGTTTTCAGATGAATTCCATCTTCTTTATTATCAATGCAATTATTAAGATAAAACCTTATGTTTCCCTCGCCTGTAACATAAACACCATTTTTTAAATTTTGTTTTACAAAGTTGTTTGAAACCCTCATTTCATTTTTACATGAAAGCCAGATTCCATTACCATCATTATTTTGTGTAATATTTGAATAAACATTTGGCGATCCTGATGAAGTTATCCAAAAACCATCATCTCCATTTAAATAGGATTGATTATCATATATTATAGTAGGTTCTGCTGATGTAACTCTAATTCCTTGTTTACTATTTTCATGAACAGAGTTTGAGTATATCTTTGCATCTGCTGAAGATACTATTTCAATGCCATATCCTTTATTAGAATATACATGATTGTTCCATACATCTGAATATATCGATGATAAAAATGAAATTCCCTCTGTATTATTGTCATAGACTACGTTTCCATTTGCTTTTAATTTTAGATAATAACCACCTGCGACGCAAATTCCCCTATATCTGTTATTATAAGATTTGTTATTTATGAATTCAATTTCAACGGGTGAACTATTTTGTTTATAATCTCTTTTACAATAGATTCCACTACCTGAAGTTGTATTGGTTATTATATTATCACGTATAATTGTTTGGCTTCCATAGCCATTATACTGATAAAAGTAGATTCCAGCACTTATGTTATCCCTTAATGTATTATTCTTGATAATATGTGTAGGAGTATTATAAGCATACCAAGGGTAGGTATATATTCCAAAATAATTATTATATATTAAATTATTTTGTATAGTTCCAAAACTTTTACAATGTTCTCTACTAAGAATGTTAACACCAATATGATTTTTTGATGTATGTCCAGCCATAATATTATTAGTAATTGTATAACTTAAAAAAGTACTATTCTGTGCGTCAATATACAAACCATGTGAATTTGCTGTATACACAGAAGCTTCTGCTGTTAAAGTTAAGGAAGAATTTGTTTCATTAACAAGAATGTCCATTCCTGAGTGTGTATTATGTGCAAGGGTTGTTATTGTCTGATTCCCTACTTCTGAATCAGAAGTAATGTTTAGTGTTACATGTGATCCACCTGAAGGATTAAAATTGATTCCAGTTTGTTTGTTGTTATGGGAATAAATATTTGTAAAATCTGTATTCCATCTGGATTTATTTGTGAATTTAGCATAAATACCATCATGATCATTATAAGAGCTTTGAATTCCTTGCATGGCTAAACATCCCTGCCCACCATCAAAAAGCATTTGAATGCCTCTATTTGAGGTCTGATTTACATAAACATCTTCTAAAATAACAGGTTTTTCACATAGAGGATCATCCCAATCTTTGAGATTATAGTTTATTCCTTGTGTTGAATATTCTATTTTTGTATGTTTAATATTCAGTGGAGATGAGGCTGTACTATCTTGTTTAACAACAATTCCTCCCCATAAGCCTTTTTGAGGTGTTGAGTAAGATGTTGTAAAAGTAACAGGATTATTTTCAGTGCCTTTAATATTTAAAACACCTCCATCAACAAAAAACTCAGAAAGAGTAATATCTCCTGATCTGATTCTGTCATATGGACTAAATTTAACCACTGTTCCAGCTTCAATATCTAAGGTCACTCCAGAAGAAACAGTTATATCACCTTCAATATGTACCTCACCACTCCATGTTTCATCACTATTAATAAATCCTGATTTTGTATGAGCCTGTTCATTAATTGTAACATTTACAACATGTGTATCTTCTGGATTATCAAGTATTCTTGCTTTAAGAACAACATTACCACTTTCTGGTGTAGTCCATGAATAAGACCAGCGATATGAACCTGGTATATTATTCCAGGTTTCACCATTATCTATACTTACCTGGATTGTATAAGACTCATTTTCAGAAACTGCTATACCCTGAATCATAGAAGTAATATTATTGTTGATTTCTTCTTGATCTATAGGATTTATTATTCTTGCTGATGAAAGAGGTAAAGATGGAGTTGGTATAAATGTATCTTGTTGTCCCTTAATATCAACAGGTCCAAGTGAAAAGTTGTCTTGTTGATCGTATATGAGATCATTAATGTTTTCAACAGTACCAAAATAGTTTAATCTGGCATCTGTCATTTTTTTTGATTTTTCATTTATTTCGTATGTTTGAGGATCTTCTATCTTAGCGTTACTATAAATATTATTGAAATTTAAAGATATTAGATCTGAGTTGTTAATTATTAGACCATCGCCTGAATTATCAAATACTCTGTTAAAAAATGTATAGCTTGCTTTAACATTTGAAAAGTTAATACCTGCTTTCATATTGCTTTTTATTTCATTTAAAAAGCAGTTAGCCTGACCTCCACTTTGGAAATAAATTCCATTACCAGTGTTTTCAAAAATTATGTTTTTCCATATATCTATTGGTTGAGCACTTGATATCCAAAGGCCATCCAATCCATTTTTGTAAAGCTCATTTGATTCAATTTTACATGTGTTTTGTGAGTGTAAAACGATACCATGATTTGTATTATCATAACTATAATTAGACTCTATTTCAGAACTTGAAGTCACATCAAAGTAAAAACCATCTGAACCATTATTATAACAAGTATTATTTCTTGCTGTAACCTGAACATAGTAAGCTGAACTTGTTCTATAACATTCAATTCCACGTAATTTATTTCCATAAGAAAGATTATTTTCAAATGTTATATTTAGTATTTCACTATTTGAATAAGATTCTCTATAGGCGCTTATTCCTGGGCCTGTTTTTGTATTACGAACATGGTTCTCCTTAACAGAAAGCGTTGCTGCATATCCACGATGATGTCGGTAAAGAATAGCATTAGATATATTATTAAAAGTATTATTTGTATGAATAAATACCTTTGGATTTTTATAGGAATAATAATTGTAGCTATATATGCCAACACTATTATCACTTGCTGTATTTTTTTCAATATAGCCTATACTAACACAATGCTCACGAACCAGAGAATGAATGCCGTAGTAATTACTATGGCCAAAAGCATGACTATTTTTTATGCTATAATTCATTGTTGTATTATTATAGCCATCTAAATAAATTCCAGATTCACCATTATTTTCAAATGTAACATTATCAATTAAACATTCTAAAAAACTATCAATATCTTTAACACTGACATAAATTCCATTTTTTGCATTTGAGACAGCATGAGATTTATTAAATACACTAGATCCTTCAATTGATGAATAATGTAGATTAATTCGTGCTGCATTATGAACATTTATGTAAAGACCAGTTTCTGAACACCTATTAAATCTAACATTCTTGAAATTAATACTGCTAAAACCACCATTTTGATCATAATAAAGACCATATTCTGCGCCTTCAATTGTACAGTTTGTAATTGAAAGAAATTGGCTGGCTGATGAAAAAGCACATCGTATACCGCCCCAATCTCCTTGCGCAGCAGGAATTTGCTGAGAAGTAAGAATGACCTGGTTATCATGAGACCCATTAATGATTAAAATACCACCATTTTCAACAATTAACTCTGATAAGCCAGTATTGTTGCCGCCAGCCTGATCATCAAATTTTGCGACAAAAGCAATACGTGATCCGGGTGATATCGTAAGAGTTGTACCTGAAGAAACAATGATATCTCCTGATATTAAATAGTTACCCGACCAGGTTGTATCACTTGTTAAGGACTGTCCAGTCAATGAAATATAATCGTAGTCTGAAGATGAGATTAAATTTATATCAACAATAGATGTGTAACCGGTCATTTCGTATGTCAATGTTCGATCTAATGAATATATTGTGCTAAAGCTATTAACATCATTCTGATCGATACCATAAAACTGCCCCGATTCCTTATCCATTGCCATTAATCGAATTTCTGTTATACCTTCTGAAGCGCTATAATTACTGGGCCATTCTGCAACAAGTACCTCATCTCCAAAAGTAATGGACTCTTGTTCATAATTTACATTCAGCCGAAATATATCATCTGAAAGCGTTTGACCAACTTTTACTGTTTCAGAAACAGCATTGTCCTGTTCCAATAAAATTATATTTCCATGTTTATCTAATAAAAAATCAGCTACATCAGTTCGATAATATCGATTATGATACTCATTTAGTTGTCCAACATCAGTTTTACTTGATCCAGTTGAGACCTGATTGTTCTCAGATCCAAGCCAATTGTTTATTTGAAAGAAAAATATATCTTCGCCTGCTCCGACATTATGGGCATTTTCCTGCCCTGCTATAGGACTACCATCATGTTCAAGGCACCAAACACCACTATACTGATCATTTTCAAAATAACATATTTTAAAAACAGTAGAAGCCCAGTTACCCTCTGTTGGCTCAATCAGTGTTCCAAGTTCGATAATAGAATTATTTGAATTTGAAGTATCAAGATCATTTATGACATAAAGCCTTGAAGATTCTGAAGGATCTCTCGAACCATCTACACAACTGTTTAGCAATAAAACGCGATTGCTTTCAATCCATTCAATATCAATCCAATTTGAAGTATGCCCAGTAAAGTTTGCAATAGTTTGAAAGGATTTCTGTATGCTATTAAAGAATAGAATACGACCTTCAGATGTTAATACAATTTCTTGAAGGATAAATACATTGCCCTGGTTATCAATATCAATGGCTGTAAATGGGCCATCTTCTGGATTTGGTAAATTGTAAGTCTTTGTTAAAATACCATCATTTCTATTCAAAAATAGCAGCTTATTGTCATTGTTCTCTAACAAAACCAATTCATCTGCAAATGATCCAAATGCATTCGCTGAAGATGAAAATAATAAAATAGTAGTTATCAGTATGATCCACTTTCGAATAATTGTTTTCATGGATACCTCTTATTGTTAAACTCTGTTAATGTTATCGTAAAATTTTTTTGTATTTTGAAACAAGCAAAATACATTAGGCCCTATCTATCACCACAGTGTTTGCAGTGTTTGCCATTATTTTTTTTTAATTGTTGATTCCTAATCAATGTTTGATTGTGTAAAAATTTTTTATATGCTGGCATTCCCCCATCCAAATAAAATATAGATTGTGAAAAAATGGGTTGAATGTTTTTTTCAAGATAATCTATTAATCTTTTGTTATTGGTTATGATTACAATGTAAAGGCAATCCTTATGATACTTTGAAACAACATCATTTATCTTTGATAAACAGGTTGAAAAGTCTTTATTTATTGAAATATGAATAGCGTTAGGAATCAAATTTGATTGAGTTTTTTTTCTATCAATTATTTCTATAACATGAACATCTTTAAAATTTTTATCCTGAAAAAAAATTTGGGGTGATATACGATTGATTTTTTTTATCTCAAATGAACTACCTTCAATTTTACCACCAGATTGATACCAACCTTTTAAACCAAATCTTAGAATTTTAACTAATCTAAAACCGGTAGTTTTTAATTGTTCAATAATTTTTGAGATAGCTTCTATTTGAAAGCCTTCATTAATAAGTATAAGTTCTTGGTTACGTAAATATTTTTTTGCTTTTAAAGCATAAAGAGGAATATTGATTGTTCCAGGTATTCTATAATTATTATATTTTTCATTACTTCTAATATCTACAAGAACAATATCCTGGTCATTTAAAAACATGTATTGAACCTTTGAGTAAGAAATAAAATGATGTTTATAATAACTCAAGTTTTTTCTTTTAATTAAAGATAGTGAGATATCATTTTTATTTAGATCTAAGGAATTCACATTTGAAAAAGATGTAAAAATTACTATAAATATATATAGTGAAATAATTTGAGTTTTTAATATCATGCTAATACCAAAATAATAAATAACCTTGAATGGCTAGTGTTTTTTTGTTTTATTTTATAAAATAACATTTAACGTATTACCAAATTACCCCATTTTTCCACTTCTTGAATTGTTTCTTTCTGGGAATTATAGAAAAACTACTTTCATTTTCCATGTCAAAAATATAAAAATATTATATTAAGTCAATAATTGAATTTTGTTACCAGTCTCAACATATCAAGTTTAAGCACGATACCCGGTAACCAGGTACTGACTCCAGCCCCGGGCCGTCCCTTTCCCCTCCCTATCCCGTCCCTATCCCCACGAATTGAAGTGAACTATGCAATAATAAACCGAATACTTGGATACAGTGCTTCTTGCTTCTTTTAATTTCAGGATATTAGCCCATGTCCAAGTTTTTGGCTACTTGCTTTTTGTGTTTATTCTACTCCTGGTTAGGTTTAGATTTCATTGGATATTTGGTCATCATGTTTCTCTCATCTGCCAACGTAGTCATCACAACGCCCTTTGCTCAATGTCAGTGATTTAAATTGTTCGTATGTTTCGCTCAACTACCGATTTCATTGGATTCTGTTCCTTGTTTTGTGTTTTGTTGAATTTCAGTTCAATAGCCGCTGGGGCGTATGTACAAGTTAGGGGAAAATGTTGCCTCGAAAAAAACCGAAACCCAACCAATGTCCCAAACCCATGTAGGGGCGAACCTTATGTTCGCCCTCTAACAGAAACCGAAATTAAACCTATGTC
>Ga0272440_1002041_pt1 | contig 16006 bp, 3 predicted proteins | sample SSMMMBAug17_FD_192440 | JGI IMG/M metagenome (GOLD analysis project Ga0272440, IMG submission 192440) | Marine sediment archaeal communities from Little Sippewissett salt marsh, Falmouth, MA, United States - SSM-MMB-Aug17 | ecosystem: Environmental > Aquatic > Marine > Wetlands > Sediment ... | reverse complement strand
CTCCATCTACTTCTCAGTCTATCACCATTCCAGACATGAGCGGCAAACTGGTGGCAGTTTCCACCGATGGCCTCAATGGTCAATCACTTGTGGCTGATGGTTCTGGTGGGTATTCATGGCAAACAATATCTGGTTCCAGCGGTCCAATTACTGTGACTGATATCGAAGATGGCGCAGTGACCTATGCCAAAATGGACCTGGCCGATTACATTATTCCTTACACAAAGGTAGATCTCTACAATGCCATTGAGAGCAATGATATTAAAGATAGCAGCCTGAACCTGAATTACCTGACGACAACTGGAACTCTCAATGCAAATACAATGTATGTCACTGATACAACCTTCTATGGACAAACAAATGTTTATAGTGACCTGGACGTTTCAGGAAATGCCATCATTTCCGGCACACTTTCCACTGATATCTTGGCAATCAACCAGCATCTATCCTATTCTGAAGCCGGATATGAAAGTAAACTGGTATTTGCATCTCCATCTACTTCTCAGTCAATCACCATTCCAGACATGAGCGGCAAACTAGTGGCAGTTTCTACCGATGGCCTCAATGGGCAATCACTTGTGGCTGATGGTTCTGGTGGGTATTCATGGCAGACAATTACTGGCTCTGGTGGAGATGTTATTTATTCATCAGTGACTGCACAAACAGCAAACTATGAAGATTTAACAATAAATAACTCACTCGTACTGTTTAACTCAGAAAACCCATCAGGTAATGTCTTAATGTCCACATCAGCCGCTGTATCGCAACAAATTACCATTCCAGATATTTCTGGAACTGTTGTTGTAACTGAAAAACAGGGTTTCGATGGCCAGGCGATTGTATCTGATGGGATGGGCGGTTATACCTGGCAGACCTTGGGCAGTGGCTTAACCCATGAAATTACAGTGGGTGATGGTGGCGATTATTCAACGATTACTGATGCTCTCAATAGTATTACAGATAATTCAGCATCAAAACAATATGTCATAAAAATTGGTCCTGGAACATATGTCGAACAGGTAACAATGAAAGAATATGTTGATATTTATGGTTCAGGAAAAAATGCAACCATAATTAGTTCTGGCGGTAGTTACACAGCCCCATCCTCAGATTTTTCAAGTGCAACTGTTATTGGTGCAAATAATGCCAGTATTTTCAATTTAACCATTCAAAGTGATTCTTCAGGCGATTTTGCTGCTGGAATTATCAATTATAACGTTTCTCCAATAATTGAAAATCTTGTTATAAAGACAACATCTTCTAGTTTAACAGCAACTGTATATGGAATACTTCAAGTTTCAGGTAGCACAGCAATTTCTAATGTTGAGATAACAGGAAACGTTGCTGGTGCGTCCGCCACTCTCTATGGTATTTATCTACAAAGTGCCACAGAAGAAACATTTGTCATGCACTCTTTAATTAATGTCTCTGGTGGAGAATCAGCTATTGGTATTCAACTTGATAACTCCTCCAGTGCAAATATTAAACATGTCAACATTTTAGCAAGAGATGCTTCTCTGAATCACTATGGCATTGCAATTATTGACTCATCAACACCAACTATAAATCACGTAAATATAAAAATTTTAGGTAACAATGGTAGTGGTGGGAATAACTGTGCATTCTTTATTAGTAGTTCAAATCCGATTATCAACAATACAATTGGAAATGTAGTAATCACATCATCAAGCCCAAATTATGGTATATTTAATAGCTCAAATTCTCAACCAGAATTAAACAACGTAACATTAAATGTAAAAAATGGTTCTACAAATACAAAAATAAAGAACAATGACTCCGACTCAAGGATCATTTTAAATGCTACCACCTACACAGGAAGCCTTACAGCCGACTCAGCCGAGCTGGCTCAAATAACAATCAAAAGCAATGCCTATCTGCTCACATCCATGACATTCCAGGGCTACTCTCCTACAGATGGCAATGAAACAATCATTAAAGTCACAGAACCGACTCAAGCCAATACAATCACATTTCCAGATGAATCCGGTACAGTCATGCTATCAGGCGGCAGCGGCGGTTCACTAGAAGTAAGTTCTGTCACCGCCAATGCAGGCACATACACAACAATGACAGTTTCCAATCAGATTTCAGTTTCAAAAACGACAGTATCCGGTGACATGACGCTGGCTGATGAATATAACGCAATTACAACCAATACAACTCCGGCAGATACCGCTTTCTATTTTGGCGATAAAAATACCGATGGTGCATGGCGCATGGTTCGCATTGGCACCAGTCTGGTTATGCAGAGACGTGAATCAGGTGTATGGGTCAACAAAATGAGTGTTAACCCATAACACAAGGTAGCGCGAATATTTTTTTGAGAAATCAAAAAGAGACATTTAAATGGATAGACATACAAAGACAATCGTTTTTGATTTGAAGAATAAAATATTGAATGAATATGAACTCGTTGAAATGCGTCTATTTGGCTCAACAGCACGTGGGGATAGAAATACACATTCTGATATAGATATATTTGTCCGCATCATAAACTTGAATAGAAAAATCGAAGAAGATATTTTTGACTTAGCATATGAAATCGAATTAAAACATAAATGTTTAATTGACATTTTTGTTTTTGATGACAAAAAACTCACTGGAAAATATTTGTGGACACCTGTTTATCAAAAAATTCTTCAAGAAGGAATTATTGTTTAAATGGAAGAAGATGCAAAGAATTCATTAATTAAATACAGAAAGATTGTAATATGAATACTCAATTAATAACCAACTCATTCCAGGCGATCTATGATAATGCAGATAAAAGATTGATAGATGTTGCACAAAATGAAGGCTTAGAAACTATTAACACGAATGACCATGAATGCCGTATGGACAACAAATTCCTTTAATGAATTTGTCAAAATATATCGCTCATAAAAAGTGTATCCCAAACAATGGAGAGACACCATGAATACATTACCTAAAATTAGCATATACATCATCATAAGCCTGATCATCGGCCTTATGATTGACTCACAATCCATCATTGCCGAACAATTCAACCAGGATTTCGGTTATTTTTCCAGCGGTAGTGGCAACGGTGAGAGCATAACCAGAGCGATGTCTGTTGTCACTGGTCAGTCGGTGTCTTCTGAAAAAGCAGAAAGTGATCTTTACAAGCAGTTCATTTCCAGCAGCTATTCATTTGTAAATACTGTCAATAGAGCACCGATTATCATCAATAAACCATCTGATTTCTTTTTGTCAGAACTGACTGAAGATCCGGTGGATAACAAAGGAAACAGTATAGACGATATTTTTGAAAGCAATGAAAATGCCATTATTGATCTTAATCTGGATGCTCAACGCGGTATTGCGATTGTCGATATCAACCATTTGAATGGACAGTGGGAATACACAATCGATAACCAGAACTGGTCTATCATTGAAAACGTTTCTGAAGACAACGCCTTGCTGTTAGCCGCTGAGGATTATTTTACGAGAGTTCGTTTTTCACCAGAACCGAACCATAACGGTCCAGACAATGGTAATCTGACGTTCAGGGCATGGGATCAAAGCAAAAAACGTGTCAATGGATCTTTTGCTGATACGCGAAGCAATGGTAATACATATGCATTTAGTTCAGAGTTTGGTTTTATCAGCGTCAACGTTAAAAATATCAACGATCCACCAACAGCATCTGCAGGCACAAGCTACACTGTCAATGAAAACGATGTTGTACAACTGGATGCCTCCCAATCAACTGATATGGACGATGGCATTGACTCGTATTTATGGCAACAAACTGCTGGCATCATTGTGGAATTATCTGATCAAACAGCAATGTCTCCCCAATTAACTGTGCCTGAAGTGGATGCCAATGGCGCATTCCTTTCCTTTAAACTGGAAGTCAGCGATTTTGAAGGTCTCACTTCTGTGGATACAGTTTCGATTTATATTATAAATGTATTAAAAGAGTTTCATATCACTTCAGAAGCCCAAGAGGGAGGTACGATCTCGCCTGATGGCGATACTATTGTCATGGAAGGCAATAACCAAGTTTTTGCTATTTTGCCAATGGATTCCTTTCAAATAGCAGATGTGATTGTGGATAATGATTCCAAAGGCCCGAAAAATCGTTTCACTTTTTGGGATGTCAATGCAAATCATACCATTGAAGCACATTTTAAAGAAAAACCTTACATTGTTGCATCGTCTGATGAAAATGGACTGATCGAGCCTTCAGGAAAAATTTATGTCAATGAAGGCGATTTTCAGCTATTTAAAGTGACTGCCAATGAAGGTTATAAAATTGATGATGTTTTGGTCAATGGACAATCCATTGGTCCTAAATCAACCTATTATTTTGAAAATGTGACTGACAACAGTACCATCACCGCCAGTTTCAAACCTGCACGATTTTCCATTACTGTCCAATCTTCAGAAAATGGCGACATTCAGCCATCAAATTTGGTCTGGGTCACTGAAGGAAAGGATCAAACCTTTTCTGTTGTTCCATCAGATGGCTATGAAGTGGTGGCAGTGATTATTGATGGAAAATCTATAGGAATTATAGATACTTATACGTTTTACAACGTCATTGAAAATCATACAATGTCTGCATCTTTCCGAAAAAAACCGATTATTTCTGCAAGTGCATCAGAAAATGGGTTGATTAAACCACAAGGGAATATTACAGTCAACTATGGCAGCAGTCAGGCATTTACCATGGACCCCTTAGAAGGCTATTTAATTAAGGATGTGTTTATTGATGACAAACCCATTGGTCCAAAATCATCATACATTTTTTCAAATATTCAAAAGGATCATCAAATCAGCGTCACATTTGCACAGCCCACAATTACTGCCACAGCCAGCGCAAATGGGCAGATTACACCTTCAGGTAAGTTATCTGTGCCATCCAATTCAGATCAAACATTCACCATAACCCCAATCAAAGACTATGAAATTAACGATGTCTTAATCGATGACATATCTATCGGGCCCATTGAAAAACCGACGATGTGGAATATTATTAATGATCACACCATTCATGCCATTTTCACGCCACTTCCCAAATATCAAATTACAGCTACAGCCAATACCGGTGGTAAGATTGAGTCTGAACAAGGGGAATCACCGATTGAGATAATTCGTGGTGGATTTGCTCAATTTAAAATTACACCAGATGATGGTTATGAAATTGAAGATGTTTTGGTCAATGGCAGATCACTGGGCTTAATCACCCAATACCTGTTTAAGGATATCCAGAGAGATCAGACAATTCAGGTTATCTTTAAAGAGATTATCACCTATACCATTACTGCCACTGCCACAGAAGGTGGCCAAATCAGTCCGGCCGGTGATATTGTTATTCCCGAAGGTGGATATCAGTTATTTAATATTTTTTCAAATGAGCATTATCGTTTGACCGATGTAAAGGTCGATTATCAAGATTCTGTTGGTCCTATCAATAGTTATGCTTTTACTGGAGATATGGATCATACGATTCAAGCATTTTTTGAAAAAATAAACATTCGGTCCATTCGAGGCCGAGTGACTGGAGAAGATCTTAAGGATGAAGACAAGCCTGGTCTGGCAGGGTATAGAATCGAGGTTCGACAGGATGGTGTCTTTCTTGCTGATGCAACCACAGATCTGAATGGTTATTACACAATCACAGATATGCCGCCAGAATCAAATCTAATTGTTTCTGCATGGCCGCCGATGGATAACAATGTTTATCGACGCATTTTTTACAATCAACAAGCCAGCAGCGAAACAGCCAATGCAGTATCTCTGACATCCAAAGATTTAAGTCAGATTGATTTTATGCTTCCCAAAAACTATCAGGAAGGGATTCAAGGACGTGTCCATGATGGCAACACGCCGCCAAAAGGGATTGCCAATGTTGCGGTCGATGTCTTTTCTCAAAATGCAATCGTTGGAAAAACTGCTATCACTGATGAACAGGGTTATTATACAATTGTTGGCCTAAAACCAGAAAATGATTACCGCGTTTCTGTCTTTTCAAAAGAATATAATATAGAGTTCTTTTTTGCCATCTCAGACGATCAGAAACCTGGCTCATCCCCAACCTTCAGTGTCTTTTCTTTTGACGAAGCCACCCCCATTACGCCAACGAATCCGCTGCTTCAGAATATCGATATTATTTACAATCCCAATCAAGGTGACAGCGTTGGTGGTCATGTATTTGCCGCTGATGGTTCCCCTGCTTCTGGCATAAAAGTTAACGCATGGTCTGAGGGACTGAACAAAGGAAATATAAGCTCTACAGATAATTCGGGTCAATATACAATCACTGGTCTTGAGCGTGTATTGTTTCAACATACCGATTCAAATGGCTATATTGTTGAGATCCAACCTGAAAATTATCCCTATCAGGCCTATAATAATGTAACTGATGTCAATGCTGCAACCAAAGTTGCCACAGGACGTCATGATATTGACTTTTACTTACGCGAAGGAACGACCATTGGTGGTCGGGTTGAAAACTCTGAAGGACAGGCGCTTCCAAATGTCATCATATCTGCATGGTCTGAAAGTGAACCTGAATTAAAACGCTCCCAGACATTAACAAATGAGTTTGGTTACTATAGCTGTCCCAATTTGTCCATTGCAGATGACTACATTCTGGCCGCATTTCCCAAAGACTACCGCATTCAATACTATGATGGACAAGATTCAGACACGGACGCCAAACGTCTGGACTTGCGATATGATGATTTATCTGGCTTGAATTTTGTTTTAAACAAGGGATACGTCGTTTCAGGAAATATTTTTATTGAGGGTGTGCAAGCCTCAAAAGATATACCTGTTCATATCTGGTCAGAAAGCACCAATACCGGAGGCACTGTTCTTACCAATATAGATGGATCTTTTGAAATGATTGGTTTATCCGAAACAGCGAACGATTATATTATTTCTGTTCGAGCTGAAGGCTATCCCCCTGCTTTTTATCGGAACAATGGTGATGTTGATACGATGAATGATACTGTGTATTCATGGAAATCAGCAGAAGGGATACTGGCTCAACAGTGGTACGAATCGCCGGCTCGAAACCTTGACCTGACAAGAGGTTATACTCTTTATGGCAGAATTACTTACAAAGATGATGTTGTGCCTGATATACGTATTGATGCCTGGAACGCTGAAATTGGTGCAAAGGGACAAACTGTTAGCACCATTGATTCAAACATTAATTACACGATCACCGGTCTGGCACCAGGGACCTATCAATTAAAAATTATTTCAGATCACTATGAAGAAAAAGAAATGTCAGTGACACTGACAACACAGGATCTTAATTTGAATATTGCCATTCAAAAACCAGAACGATCAATTAGTGGCCATGTCGTGGGCATTGAAGAAGGAACGTCTGTACAAATCAATGCCTGGTCAACATCAGAAAATTTGGGTAAGGTGATCATAATTCAAGGTAATGGAAACATTCAGCCATATAAAATATCTGGCTTAAAAGCAGTTTCGGATTATCGAGTGGAAGCCATTTCGAATGATTATCACTATCAGGTTTACAAAGAAAAAACAGATGTAGAGTTTGCCAATTTCGTCGATTTGTCGGATCAGAACCAAGAAGAAATTGATTTTAGTTTGGAAAAATTACCTGAAACTGCCACAGTCTATGGTCAAGTGATTTTTCCAAATGACGCTGTGTCAGGTGATAAAGTTTGGATTCAGTTTCAATCCAAAGCACTTGATATGACAAAAGATATTCAGGTAATATTTGAAAATGCCGCTATTGTCAATTATACGATTTCTGGTTTTTTGAAAAGCAATGACTATATTGCTGCAGCCCGATCAGACACCTTTTTGGATCAATACTATAAAAATGTTGATGAACAAGATAATGCCACACCAATAGATATGTCATCAGATCCAACAGGGATTGACTTTGCATTATTTCGAGGTCGTGCGATTATGGGGATCATTGTTGATGAAACTCAATTGCCTTTAACCAACACAAATGTTGAAGTATGGTCAGATAAAACACAAACAGGTGCCTATGCAATGACTGATAACAAAGGAAAATATCACATTGCCGGTCTCAAGCAAAGTGATGATTTTATTGTATGGGTTCAAGATTCAGAACGTGGCGTTTTTTACTATGCAGGCAAAGAATCTGTTCGCGATCAAGATAAAGCCTCGTCAGTTGATACCTCTTTCGAAAATCAGTCTGATATTAATATATTCGTAACCCAAACCTATTCAATCAAAGGACAAGTGACAAGTGCCGATGGTCAGACATTGAAAGGGGTGTGGGTGGATATTCAATCGGTGTCCAGCAAAAAAGGCGGCGGTGTTTATACCAATGAAGATGGCACGTTTCATGTCAATGGCCTGGCAGTTGGAAATGACTACAAAATTACAGTCACGCCCGAACGTTCGTACATTGGGCAGGAAAAAGAGAATATTTCAGCCGGTGATACACAGGTCAATTTTATTCTCCAATCTCAAACTGTTGTGCAGCTTTCTGGTACTGTTTATTCGAGCAATCTAAACCCCCTTGAAGGTGCAAAAATTGAAGTTCAATCCGCTACAGATAAAGAAAAATATGCCCTGGTTCAGACAGACGCTTCCGGGGCCTACCAGATTGACAATCTACCCAAAAGCCTTGATTATCTTATGAATGTATGGCCCCTGGAAAGCTCCAGTGATGCGTTTTATAGCATCCAAGGGCTTGAATTAAATGAAGATACTGTAAAAGACATCTACCTCAAACCAGCCTTAAAAATTGTTGGTGTGGTAAACAACAAAAATGGTGATCCCTTATCAGATATTAAAATCACTGTTTTTTCTCAAAACACCAACTTTTGGAAAGAAATTCAAACAGATAAAAAGGGGGCTTTTTCATTCAACAATGTGTCTGAAGCCACCGATTACATTGTTACAGCCAGTTCTGATGATTATATCAGACAGGAAAAAAAGAAACTGAGTCCGGGAACTGTGAATTTTGTTTTAGAACAAAGTGGTTCTATTTCAGGTTATGTCAGAGATAAATCCTCTGGAATCGGTCTGTCCGATGTTTCTGTAGAAATTTTTTCTGAATCCATGAAAGGTGGCGAAGGCTTTGGCGGTGTCGCTACCACCAATGATACCGGTTTTTTTAATGTACTTGAGCTGAAACCTGTTGATCAGCAAGGCAACCCGCTAAACGACTATATTGTTTCTGTCCGTGCCTCTGACTATCCTGAGCAATCTAAAGGGGGGAAATCTGTGGACGACAGTATTGAGTTCTTTCTTTCAAAAAGTGTTGCCAATGTGTTGAGCGGTACTGTTCAAAAAACTGAGAACGATGTTGTTGTCATTGATCTGTTTGAAACAGAAAGTGGATTTGTAAAAAATATTCAGGCTGATAATTCTGGACACTTTACATTTACCGCATTGTCACCTGATAAGTCATATCAACTGCGATTTATCTCCAAGAACCTTCTGGCTGAAGAATGGTCAGATGCAGAGGGAAAAGGCTATACCGACAGTCAGTATGCTGCTGATTTTAAAGTGGGCGATCATATAACATTTTCTTTTACCAAAAAAGAAAGCCGAAAACGAAATTATTACAATTATTTATGGCTAGGAATGTCATCAGATCCCATGACTGTAAGACAATTACGTTCAACGTCACATCCTTATGTCAAGGTAACCCGACTGAGAACTGAAGTTGAAAACAGCGGTCAGATATCCAACAAGCCCAATGTAACGATTCAATGGGATACGCCTGACACCAATCAGGTCGTCAATGGTTATTACAGCTCTTTCTCAACAGAACCTGGTGGAAGTTTTTCAAAGTTTGATACAGTTCAAAAACCGCCCATTCGCACCCGAAAAATTACCAGTCGGGACTTACAAGGCGATGATGTTAATTATTATTTTCGTGTGGCATCTGTAGACAAAGAAGGCAGAATTGGAGACACCCAATTTATTTCATTTCGAATTGACACTGTGCCCCCAACCAATGTGAGTGTCGTTCCACCCATTGAAACCAGTAACCGAAATGTTGATCTCGTTTTAGGAGCAACAGGCGCATCAGAAATGTATATTAGTAATGTGAGCTATTCTGAGGGCGGAGAATGGGAAATTCGCACCACCAAAAAAACATGGCAGTTACCCCAAGGCTCAGGTACGAAAAAGATTTATGCAAGATATCGAGACAGAGCCAAAAACATTGCTGATGCATCAGCTATTACTGTTTATGAAGAACCTGTTGTCGTGCATACCATCAATGCTACTTACAAAGGAGATGGCCGATTGGAACCCGATGGACTGGTCGATGTTGAAGAAGGGAACTCACAGGTTTTTACATTTATTCCTGATGATGGGTATCGATTGGATAGTGTCCTTATTGATGAACAAGCAATCGACTTTAATGACTTGACCTATACCTTTGAAAATGTCAACACGAGTCATTCAATTTTTGTTGAATTTAAGGAAATTACACATCGCATTTCTGTTACTGAGGGCGACAATGGGAATATTTTGCCAAATGATGTCATTAATGTACCAGTGAATCAAAGTCAGCAGCTAACAGTACTCCCAGATGCGGGATATGGAATAGATCAGGTTTTGGTTGATGGCAAGGCTGTCGAACTTTCAGACAATACGTATACGTTTGAATCTGTGACTGAAGACCATACTTTTATTGTCACGTTTGAAAAAGTGGTTACCATTAAAGCCTCTTCAGGGGATTTTGGAAAACTGGAACCCACTGGAAATATATCTGTTCCTGAAGGTGGCTTTCAAAGCATTCAGATCATACCAAATCCTGGATATGAAATATATACTGTGACTATCAACAATCAACCCATTGCAATAAACAATAATGTACACACCTTTCTAGATGTTAAAGAAGATCAAACCATTCATGCGACTTTCCGTCTGACTCAGTTTACCATTACTGCCATTGCCAGTGCCAATGGAAGAATTGACCCCAATAGTGAAATTCAAGTGATTGGCGGTAAAGACCAGCTCTTTACGTTTACACCTGATGAAAAATATGAAATTGATCAAGTCCTGGTTGATGACCAAGCGGTTGAGATTCATGATTTAAGTTATTTATTCAGCTCAGTGACTCAGAATCATACCATTGCGGTCTCTTTTTCGCGTATCAACACGGCTCCTGTAGCCAATGAGACCAATGTGTATACTGATGAAGATGTCAAAGTAACCGGATATATGGAAGCCACCGACATTGATGGAGACAGCCTGACATATCAAATTACAGTTCCTCCAACAAAGGGCTCGGCTCTTGTTGTGGATGAAAACACCGGTGAATTTATCTATAGACCCGGACTCAATTATTCAGGTACAGATACAATCACGTTTACCGCCAGTGATGGCAAAAAGACATCAAATCCAGGGAATGTAAAAATTCACATTAATGCAGTTAATGATGTTCCGACAGCGTTTAGTCAACATGTTGAGACAGAAATTTCCAAAACAATCGAGATTACATTGAATGCCATTGATATGGATCAAGACCCCTTGAAATTCGATATTGTCAAACCCCCTGAAAAAGGAAAAATTTCCGGAAATGCGCCTAATTTAATATACGAGCCCTTTTATGCTAGCCAGGCCATTGATATGTTTTACTTTACAGCATCAGATAGCAAATCCACTTCCTACTCCGCAACTGTTACTATTTCAATTGTGAACCCGGATGCAGATTTCAGATGTGATGAAGATACGCCTTTTACATACACATTTCAGAACCTGCAAACAGACGAAACCTGTATTATCGTTCAACCGCCAGAACATGGGTCGATCATCGTGAATGGAAGAGATATTGTTTTCACACCAGCGTTGAATTACTCTGGAAATGACCAATTTGTTTACACATCAGAAAGTATGTCTAATCATGAAACAATTATCATCTATGTGCGTCCTATCAATGATGTTCCTATTATTGAAGTCCCCTCTTCCCTTACGATGCTTGAAGATGAGACCATATCCTTTTCAGTGATAGTAACCGATGTTGACGACGAACCTTTTGTTACCATTGACCAGCCACCAAATGGAGAAATTATAGGTGAGATTCCAGACTTACAATATAGACCGATTGCAGGATTCACTGGCTCGGATGAAATAACCATTCATGCAAGGGATAGCAAAGAAAGTATCCAAAAAACCCTTCGTATCACTATTGAACCCAAAAATATTGCGCCAGTGGCCTATAAAGATACATTTCAAACCCTTGAAGATCAATCTTTGTCGGCAAAGCTCAATGCCTCGGATGCCAACAATGACAGTCTGTACTTTTTGTTAACAGAAAATCCCTCAAATGGTCAGGTAACCATTGTCGATCCTCATACAGGAGCATTCATTTATACGCCCAATAAGAATTTCAATGATACAGATAAATTTTTGTTCAAGGCATATGATGGTATTCTGGATTCAAACATTGAAACCATAACGATCAAAATTGAGCCAGTCAATGACCCGCCCATTGCATTTGATGGTCAAATCAGTCTGTTAGAAGATAGCTACATTGCTGGAAAGCTTGTTGGATACGACCCCGATGGTAATGTTGGTAAGCCCCTTACTTTTCAAATTGTCAAACAGAGTACGCTGGGGAATGTGAATATCACCAATCATTCAACTGGAGATTTTGTGTATAAAGCATCTGACAATCAATATGGTCAGGATTCTTTTGAGTTTGTTGTCATTGATGGTGATAACTCCGCTTACACATCTTTAGCTGGTATGAATGTTTATATTACTCCGGTGAACGATGCGCCCAGAGTGTTTGGAGATGAAGTCTTTACGACTGAAAATACTCCGGTTAGCATCACATTGACAGCAACCGATGTTGATCATGATGCCGATCAAATGCATTATCAAATTACTCAACAGCCAGAAAATGGATATGTCACACAGATTGACAACCGCCTCACCTATACACCAGATCCCGATTTTTGGGGAGATGATGCCATTAAATATATTGTTTCTGATGGTGCATTGATATCCAATGAAGCGCAAATAAAAGTCTATGTGGGTGTGAATAAGGCTGATGTGTTTACATTAGAAGATCATGCGGTGGATTTTTCACTTCCAACCCATGATCAGACTGGCACGTTGACATTCACCATCATTAAAGAACCAGAAAATGGCCAATTAACAGGCAGTGCATCAGATTTTACCTATACTCCAAATGAGAACTTCAATGGTGATGATTCTCTGAAATATGCTATAAATGGTGGAACCCCATATAATTTTAAGATTTATGTCAGGCCGGAAAACGATCCGCCAGTGATCAGCGATATTAACCGGACGATTGAATTACAGGAAGATACACCGCTTACCATTACGTTGATTGCCAGTGATGTCGAAAATAATCGTCTTGAATATTTTATTTCAGAGTCTCCATCTCAAGGTGTTCTCATCTCCACAGAATTTGCAAATAGTTATATATATTCGCCCCATGTCAATTTCAATGGAAAGGATTGGCTCTACTATCAGGTAAATGATGGCATGCATAATGCCTTTGGTCGAATCATCCTGAATGTTATTCCTGTCAATGATCCACCAGTAGCAATCAATGACTCTGTTAATACAATGGAGGAAAGCCCTGTCTCAATCAATTTGTCTGGAACAGACATTGAATCAGACGACCTTATCTTTGAAATCGTTAAATTTCCAGAATATGGTATTCTTAGTGATACCCACGAATATACTCCCCAATATGACTATTTTGGTAAAGATTATTTGTTTTTCAGGGTTTATGATGGCAAAGAATGGTCTGAATCTGCAGAAATAGTGATTAATATTGAAAATATTAACGATCCGCCCATTGTGGTCAGTAGCACCATTGAAGTTGACATGAGTGGTGTTGCCTATGGTCGCCTTCAATTTAAAGATCCAGACAATGACATCCTGGCATGCACGATTTCAAGTCAGGGCACCAAAGGAATGGCCGTATTATCTAACCCAATGTCTGGCGATTACATTTATTTTGCTGATGTGGATAAAGTGGGGGTTGATCAGTTTGAATTTTTTGTTGATGACAATAAAGTAAAAGTTGCTGGAGAAGTTCAGGTGACAATCAAGGCGCCCTCCATTGAATATGGGGCACTGAATATCACCATGAATGGTCAATATCAGCCTGGAGCATCATATGAATATGCATTATTGATGTCTAATACTGGAAAACCCTATCGCGAAGGAATGAATAATAAAAAAGAATTCTCCATTTCTGCTGAAAAAGGTAAGTACCGGCTACTCATTGTGGCAAAAAATTATCAGCCATTTGAATACGATCAAAATGGTTCAAAGATAATTGAAATTACTGATGAACCTGTTCCCATTACAGTTAATCTAATTCATGATCCTTCATTTGATCCCCAAAAACCCACAGTTGAGGTAACGCATACTTATTTGTCAAATGGATTTGATCTGCATGTTATACGAAATAATTTTAATGATTTTAACATGACAATTGTCTTACCTGATGGTAAGGAGCAACCAGTGGATCAAGGTATTTATACCCGAAGTGCCAGCAGAAATGGCACCATTGAGTCTCCTTATACCTATCGATGGACGATTAAAAGTCTTTATTTTACCAAAAGAGAACTGAATACACCAGGCGATGGAGATCTCAAATACCAGGTCGCATTCAGGTTTTATGATACTGAGACACTGCCCATACCGGCAACACCTGTTGATTCCTGTACAATTACATATATTGAATATGGATCTACAGCAAGTAAACTGGTTCATCAACCGGATGATGAAAAACACTTTGAGAGTCTTTATGGTGATATTCAATATATTTCCAGTGGTGAGACAATCTTTTATCCATTGTTGGGAACCACCATCCATATCTTGATGAAAGACACTGAAGGGCAGGATATTCCAGCAGAAATAAATATTCCAGCCATTCCGCTTGATTATTTATTTGTGGATGATCCAAATACCCTTCAATACGATGAAGTGAGTGATATATATCAGATTGACCCTCAAAGTGCCAAAAATGTTCAATCTAATGAAAAGCTTCGAGTGAAGATTACCAATTATACATTTGGGCAGGATTCACTTGGGACCGGTGTGAGTGTAAAATTCTTTCTCAACGAAACAGGTATACCAGTCTATTATAACCCATATTTAGATGAATCCAGCAAACGTTTGAGCGATATCAATGAAGAAACACCTCCATCAGTATCATTACCCATTCTGATCAATTCAGATTCAATTGCGTATTCATCATTTATGGCAAAAATCCAGGATCATCAAGTGCCAGTTAAAGTGAATGAAAAAGGTGATGGCATTCATGGATTTCATACAGAATATATGCAATATCTTCCATCAGACATATTTATTATTTTACAAACACCACATTTAAGCTCAATGGGCTTGGATATTCCCAAATCAACATCACCTGCTGGTCAATCGATTGATCCTTACGATGTTGAAGCACCGGCTGGAAGTTGCTTTCTTTCAATTGTTGGGGGCAACCCCTTTGGTATCATGTGGGGTTTTGTTTTACTCATCGGATTCATTCAAATTTCAAGATTATGGTTGAAAGAGAAATAAATGACGATGAACCTTCGTATTTGGGCATCCTTCACATTACGTGAAGCAAATGAGTTAACATGTCAACAGCAGTTCAAATTAACTCCACCAGAAATTTCAAATGGAACCACCTCAATTATTGTGATCGTCATATGGTTACCTTTGACAAGAAGAAATATCCCATTAACTTTTTTTTACTAATAAATTCTTTATCAATAAACTAAAATTCTCCAATGGTAAAAATTCCCAAAAAATCGTTCGGGAATCATTACCCTCCATAATCCTGACAAAAAAATTACAATTCGCTAACAGTATTCTAACAATAAACCATTAACTTTTTATAAATTTTAAATAAAAATACAGGAGGTTTCCCAATGGGATTATCAGACAATTTAGTGAAAACTGGTGGTAGTGTTATTATGGGTGCAGCAGCGATTATGCTTGCACCGGTTGTTGTTCCGGTCATCACTTCGGCAGCAAGGCCAATCGCAAAGGC
>Ga0272440_1002040_pt1 | contig 16012 bp, 11 predicted proteins | sample SSMMMBAug17_FD_192440 | JGI IMG/M metagenome (GOLD analysis project Ga0272440, IMG submission 192440) | Marine sediment archaeal communities from Little Sippewissett salt marsh, Falmouth, MA, United States - SSM-MMB-Aug17 | ecosystem: Environmental > Aquatic > Marine > Wetlands > Sediment ... | reverse complement strand
TGGATCAACAGGGCAGATATGCGCCAATGAAATCTCATGATGGTATTATCAGATCGACAGTTCTTTCAGGCTTTCAGTTCAGAGAGTCAGATCTATATACATTTCCAGACATCAAAGGCCTGATTGATGACCCGATCTATCAATCCTATGTTAAACTTGATTTGCAAGAAATGACGAAACAATTCGAGAAAGAGCGCCTGGCTAAAGAAGAAGCTTTAGAAGAAATCAGGCGACTAAAACAACTTTTGCAAGACAAAGGAATCAATCTAAAATAAAAATAAAGGAGTTCGCATATGAATGATTTGGCCTATGACCTATCAACTGAGTATACACCAATTTTTCCTGAAAATTCCAATGGTCTCTATTCGCTGAAAAATGGATCAAAACATCAATGAAATTAAAGGTCCTTGCGAGTACAAAAACAGTAAAATGAATAATTCATTTTTCCTGCTTTTAAACCTATCTTTTTTATTGATCAATCCATCTAACTTTGATAATAAAACGTCATATTTTTTATGAATAAAGGAGCATCTTATGACAAAAATCGGAAAAATTCAGGTAACAAAAGGGGTTTATTGGGTTGAAATACCTGATGAAAAAATTTATGTTTTATGTGGTTGTCCGGCTGATAGCGTAAAACATATGAAAAAAAGAGGATTGATAGTTACGCGCGAAGAAAAAGGCGTATCTTTTGAGACAGGTCCAAATGTCATATTGCTTTCTGATGTGATGCTTCAAAATGGTGGTTTTGCCAATATGGCTGAATTTCCAGTTTTGCAAATGCTTTATTTTCAGGGCATGATATTACCTAATCATCCAAATAATACAGGCACAAAACCCATGTTGATCGGATCTGAAAATCAGGTTGAAGCCCAAATGCAATATATTTATCGAGGTAATTATGGTTTGATTTCCGAAAATGAAATACTTGATGCCGGTGTGAGTCCCGAAAAAACCAGAGATATGATGCGATTAAAACTAAAGTTCGCTTTTGGCGCTATCCGCAATACAGAGGCTTTGTTGGATCATCGCATAATCAGCAGCGATCCCATTGAAATACGAAACAATGTGTTTGTCAGGCGAATTAAACTCAATGTATTCGAATTTCAATACCAGGACGAAACTGTTACAGTTGATCTCAATCTGGGACCTCTTGAAACGTATGGTGCATCGTATACATTGGATTTTCATCATATTAAGCGGGAATACTTTGCAGTGATTCATTCAGGCCAGGGCGATGGTTGGGATGTCAACCGGCCTACCATGTCATCAATATTGATGTTTCAGGGCAAAATTTATCTGATTGATACCGGTCCCAATATTCTTTATAGTTTAAAGGCCTTGGGCATTGGTGTAAATGAAATTGAAGGCATTTTCCATACGCATGCGCATGATGACCACTTTTCTGGCTTGACAAGTCTCATGCATACTGATCATCGGATTAAATATTATGCCACATCGCTGGTTCGAGCGTCGATAACCAAAAAATTATGTGCACTGGTATCAATGGAAGAGGAGGATTTTGCCAATTATTTTGATATCCATGATCTTGAATTTGATACATGGAACAACATTGAAAGTCTTGAAGTCAAACCCATATTTTCACCCCATCCTGTTGAAACCAGCATTTTAATATTCCGCGCACTTGGCAAAAATGGCTATAAAACCTATGGGCATTTTGCCGATATCGTTTCCCTGAACGTCTTAAAAAACATGATTACTGACGATCCTGACGCAAATGGCATTTCGCAAAAATGGTATGATGATGTCTGTAAAAGTTATTTGGAGCCATTGGATATCAAAAAAATTGACATTGGCGGCGGTATGATTCATGGCGTTGCAGAGGATTTTCGAAATGATGCATCACAAAAAATTATCATGAGCCATACATCCAAAGAACTGACCTATCAACAAAAGGAAATTGGATCGGGTGCGCCATTTGGGATGGTAGATTTATTAATTCCATCCCATCATGATTATGTCCGCCGACATGCACTATATTTTTTAAGTTCATATTTTCCCAATGCACCAGTGGATCAGATTGGCATGCTTCTTAATAATCCATTGGCAACATTTAATCCTGAATCTATTGTTATTAAAGGAGGAAAAGTTAACGAAAACATCTATTTAGTTTTAACTGGTGAAGTTGAAATCATACATACCGCTACTGAAGGCTACAGCAGGTTATCAGCTGGTGGAATTATTGGTGAAATGTCGGCTCTGTCACACGAAAAATGCAAAGAAACATATCGTGCGATCAATTTTGTTCAGGCCCTTGAAATCCCTTGTAGTCTGTATATCGATTTTTTCAAAAGAAATGGGTTGTATGCAGAAATTGAGCAGCTTAAAAACAGAGAATTTCTGCAAAACACATGGTTGTTTGGTGAAGCCATTTCTTATCCTACTCAGATTATGATTGCTCAAGAACTTATAGTTGCTACATACACAAAAGGTCAGGAAATAAATCTGGAAAAAAATAACGATATTTTTATGATAAAACAAGGATCCCTTGAAAGAATTCTGGACGATCAGATCTATGAGACATTGACAACAGGCTGTATAGTAGGTGAAGAATGTGTATTGTTTGGAACGCCCAGCCTTTTTAAGACAATTGTGACTGAAAACTCGAAAATTTTTAAAATACCCGGAAAGGTATTGCTAAACATTCCTATTGTACGATGGAAACTGTTTGAAACCTATGATAAGCGAATGAAATTTATTTTAAACCCGCAAATTACGAAAAGACCCATGTTCAGTTGGCGTGAGGAATACTCTGTGCAAGTAGAAAGCATGGACAGGGATCACATGCATTTTCTGGAAAAAGCCAATTCTTTGTACAAATTGATTGAATCTGGTGATCAAACCGCTTTTCTTGAAACTATGGATCACCTAATTGCATTTGCGAAAAAGCATTTTAAAGATGAAGAAGAATTGATGAAAACACATGCTTTTCCAGAAACCCCCATGCATCATAAAAAACACAAGCGAATAATTCGGGAAGCCCTGGAAGTTGTGAAAAAAATTAAGGAAAATCGTATGGAAATAGATAGTGACTTTGTCAACCTGTTAAAGGATTGGATCATTAACCATATTTTGACTGAAGATCGAAAATATGGTACTTTTTTAAGTGGAAAAAAATGATTCAAAGGACCAAACTTATATCGCAGACTACCCGAGAAGTGAATTGATTTCTCAATCATTTGAAAAAAAAAGGGTGCGTTGAAACAAGTCAACGCACCCTATCAACTAAAAAAAGATCAATTATTCACACAATTCAAACAGTGCTGCTGCACCCATGCCGCCGCCCATACACATGGATTCAATACCATATTTAACGCCTTTTTTCTGCATATTATATAACAATGTTGCTGCCAGTTTGGATCCAGTACATCCCAGGGGATGTCCCAATGCAATGGCACCGCCATTGATATTCAATCTGCGGGTGCTGCTTTCTGATGACCATTCTTTTTTGTCATCAAGTCCAATTTGTTGTGCGCAGTAAATTGCCTGTGATGCAAAGGCTTCATTGATTTCAAACAGGCCGATGTCTTTCATCTCCATCTTGACTTTTTTAAGCAATTTGGGGATGGCGTATGATGGTCCAACGCCCATTTCATCAGCACGACAACCCACTGTGGTATAACAAATCAGTTTTGCAATGGGTTTGATACCATATTTATCAATAGCTTCTTTGCTCATAATGACAGATGCTGCGGCACCATCAGTTGTTTGTGATGAATTACCAGCAGTTACAGAGCCTGTGGCCGAAAAGACTGGACGCAATTTGGCAAGGCCTTCGATTGTAGTGGTATCGCGAACACCATCATCAAAATCCTGCACAAATGGTTGTTTAATCACTGAGCCATCAGAATCTTCGATGAATCGGTATGCGTTGGTGGGGAATATTTCACCATACAGGCCATTTTTTTGCGCATTAACAGCTTTCATCTGTGAATGAAATGCAAATTCATCCTGCATTTCTCGTGAGATTTTATATCGATTGGCCACGTTTTCCGCAGTGATGCCCATTGATGTATAAACATCTGGATTTTCTTTGGCCCAATCCGGATGAGGGCGTGGCATATTGCCGCCCATCGGAACAATTGACATATGTTCAACGCCACCGGCCATAACGATATCCGACCAACCCACCATAACTCGCATGGCTGATTGGGCAATGGATTCCAGGCCTGATGCACAAAACCGGTTGACTGTCGCTCCGCCAACTGAATCTGGAAATTTGGCCATTTGTGCGGCCACACGACCAATATTCAACCCTTGTTCTGCCTCAGGGAATGAACATCCGATCATGATATCATCAATATCGCTTTTTTCAACCCCTGCCTTTTCAATGGCTTTATCTAAAGCCTGAACCAATAAATCTTCAGGCCGGGTTTGAGACAGCGCGCCTTTATTTCTACGACATCCAGGCGTTCTGACTGCACTGACTATATATGCATCTCTCATGTTATAAATCCTCCTGTAAAAATTGTATGGCTTACATAAACAAGGGTTTACCTGTTTTTAAAATGTGATCTGCCATTTTTTGCGTTTCTTCAGTTCGCCAAAGCTCGACAAATGCTTCTCTTTCAAGTTTGCACAGATATTCTTCAGATACCATCTGGCCTTGCTTGGCTTCACCACCTGACAGGCAGTAAATGATTTTTCGTGCAATATTGCCCATGTGTTTGGGAAGATAGCCACCAACGCCCATATTATATAATTCAGCCCAAATCATACCCTGTGCTTCGCGGCCCATGACCGGATATTTTTTCTTTGCTGGTGGATTATATCCCTGCTCAACCATTGTCAGAACTTCTTTTTTGGCTTCACCAATGAGATGATCTTTATTCATAACAATGCGATCAGTGGGTCGCAAAAATCCCCATTCTCTGGCCTCAAATGCTGATCCCGAATATTTTGCCTGTGCTACCGCTGTAAAAGCAGGAATTAGAAATGCACCATAGTCCACAAGTTTGACTTTACCTGGCACACAATCCATCAGTCTTTGCCATAAATGCATCATTCCGCATCCACCGGGAACAAGACCTGCACCAATTTCAACCAGTCCCATATACAGTTCAGAATGGGCCACAATTCGATCTGATGCCAGACATACTTCACATCCACCGCCCAATGTCATGCCATAAGGTGCAGCGACAATGGGAATGGGCGCATATTTCATGCCCAATACAGCTTTGTGGACACCTTTGATAAATTCGTCAATATCATCAAATTTACCCTGTGCTGCCAGATTGCCCATAAATGCCAGATCGCCGCCTGCTGAAAATGCACCAGGCATTCCAGGTGCCTGATTACCAATAACAATACCTACACCATTTTCAAGCACATAATCAGCGGCTTCACCAATAAAATCAAGGATTGTTTTATTCAATGCATTCATTTTGGTATGAAATTCAACATTGAATACACCATCGCCCAAATCAATTAATGATACGCATTCATTTCCTTTAACCAGCTTGTTATCTGCTCTGAGATCTGCCAGGAATATACAGCTTTCACTGAGGACAAGGTCTTTATATTCACTTGCAACCAGGTCAAAGTATTGTTTTTTGCCATTGTGAATGCGATAGAATGTTTCATTGCCGCCATCAACCATTTTATTGATTGAATCTGGTACAGCAAAACCTTCAGCTTTCATTCTTTCAACAGATTTTCGGACGCCTATGTTGTCCCAAACTTCAAAAGGACCGGATTCCAATGCATAACCCCATTTCATGGCATTATCAATACCAACAATGCTATCTGAAATTTCAGGTACGCGATTGGCAGCATAAATCAGGCATTGTGCGCCCAGTTTCCAGGCCACTTTTGCAACGCGATCTTCGCTGTAGAAAATAGCTTTTTGTTTATCTGCCAGGGTTTCCAGTTTTTTGATTTCTTTGACCAGATCAGGAACGTCTTTTCTGTCATATTCAACATGTTCGCCAGTTTTAATATCTAATACTTTATGTATTTTTTTCCATGTATTGAAATCAACTTCAGTGCGATAAAACCCGCCTTTATCTTTTGTTTTCTTACCGAAACAACCTGCTTCAACCAATTTTGTAAAAAATGCAGGAAGTTTATAAGATTCGCGGCGCTCATCTTCTGTGAGAAGCTCATAAGAGTTTTTGGATAAATGATCAATTGTATCCAGACCAACCAGATCACACAAAGCAAATATCGCAGTTTTGGGCATACCAAAAGCAGGGCCAAAAGTTGAATCAAATTCTGGTATGGTAATATCTTCTTCGTTGAGCAATTTTAAGGCTTCACCTATAAGGCCAACACCAATGCGGTTTCCGATAAAATTGGGTGTATCCTTTGCCCATACAATGCCCTTGCCCAGAACTTTTTCACCCCAGTTTTCAATAAATTCACAAACATCTTTTTTCGTTTCTGGACCGGCAACCAGTTCAAGAAGTTTAAGATAACGTGGTGGGTTGAAAAAGTGCATGATAATAAAGTTATCTTTAAAATCCTGACTTCGTCCTTCAGCCATAGATGCCAGTGGCAAACCAGACGTATTGGATGCGATAATAGATCCTGGTTTTCGTACCTTTTCTACTTTTTCAAACAGACTTTGTTTGATCTTTAAATTTTCAACAACCACTTCGATGATCAAATCACAGTCTTTGAGTTGGTCTAAATCATCATCCAGATTACCAATTGAAAGCAAGTTCATATCAGCGCTCTTGTTAAAAAAGGCCGGTGGTTTGGCCTTAAGCTGAGCATCAAGCCCTGCCTGCACAATACGATTTCTTGCCTTTGGGTTATTTTTTTCTTCATCTTTCAAATCAAACGGCACAATATCCAGTAATACTGTTTTGACACCAGCGCCAGCGCAAAGAGCTGCAATACCCCCGCCCATGACACCCGAGCCGATCACGGCCGCTTTTTCGATGCGTCTTGTCATTGATTACCTCCTGTACGTATTCACGTAATGATTATTTTTGATGCCGATAAGCCAAGCTTATCCCAATTTTGAATGTTCCTTCAATATTTTTTTCATTAAAACATATTTTATATTTTAGTGCAAGTACTTTACAATTAAAACATTCATTGTTCAAGAACTTTTTGTATGAACTAAAATAAAAAATGAATGGGGATTCATCCTGATATTTTTAGCTTTCCAAAGGAATGCTCTGAAAATAACATACCCATTTTCCTTGATCGTCCAAAAAAATAAGATCGTGTAGAGACGTAGCTACGTCTCTAGAGTACAATTACCTCAAAACGAACAATATCAATAATGAGGACGTTATTTTCAGCACATTCCTAAGTTCTCAAATAAATACTGAATGAGAACCAAACCAGAAATAGTTGCAGTTTCAGCCCTCAATATTCTAGGGCCTAAGGATGTAATAAAATAACCAGAATTTTTCGCACAGGCAGCCTCTTTTTCTGAAAAGCCGCCCTCTGGCCCAAATACAAGAATAATTGATTTTGGATAAGGCGCCTTCTCGGGCCGGGTAATAATGTTATCCGATTGTTCCCAAAAAAAATATCCTGGCTGTTTTTCAGTGCATAACGACAAAATTTCATGAATGTCAATCAGTTGATCATGTATTTCTGGAATAAACCCATTGCATTGCTGTGCAGCCGATTCCGCAATTTTTTGCCATCGAATCACTTTTTGTTTCATACGTCTGGCATCAGGGCGCGAAGTACTTCGCTCTGATATAAAAGAAATCCAACGAAATACGCCCAATTCTGTTGTCTGACGAATGAGTTGATCCATTTTTTTTTCTTTCAGCATGGATTGTGCGATAGTCACACGCGTTTTGGGTTGGATTATTTTGTAATCGGGTTTAATAATTTCGGTATAAATTTGTTTGTTTGATATTTTGTCTATGCATGCCTGGTATGTTTGACCATTTGAGGAGACAAGTTGGATAGGGTCTCCTTTTTTCAATCGCAATACATTTTTAATATGATGAACATCCTTGCCTTCAATGCATACAAAATTTCCATCAATGGAATTATCAGATATACAAAAACGTCTCATTGATTGTCAGGCGGCCATTCTGTTAAAATGGTTTTTGAAAAAATTAAATCTTCAGGTGTGGTTATTTTGATATTAAATGGATGTCCGGGTGCAACATGAACTTTTTCGCCCATAAGCTCAATCAGCATAGCATCATCTGTGGCACGCAATCCTTTATGTCTGGCCAACTCATGAGCTTTCTTGATGAGCGCATATGAAAATGCCTGCGGTGTTTGTGCCAAAATCAGGCTGTCTCGATCAACAGATTGCTTGATATAGTTGTTGGGATCAATCCTTTTTACTGTATCTCGGGGTTTAATTCCAAATATAACCGCATTTTTTTTTCTGGCGATATTAATAATTTGAGATATTTGCATCGGTGTTACAAATGGCCGAACACCATCATGGATAACTACGATATCCGCAAAATCACCCATTGCTTGCAAACCAGCGTATACAGAATCTTGTCGGCGCTCCCCACCGCAAATGCATCTCATTTTTAATTTGTCAGATTCAAAAAGATTGTGTACTTTTCGCAATGGTTTGATTATTTCATTTTCACATTTTTCAATATACAATTTGGGAACAACAATAAATATGGTGTCAATATCCTGGCATTGAATAAAGGGTTGTAAAGTGTACCAAAGTATGGGTTGATTGGCGAGCGCTAAGAACTGTTTTGGCATGTTTGATTTCATGCGCTGGCCGATGCCTGCCGCTACAATTATTGCAACATTTTTAGGTTTGCTCATTTTTTTAAATAACTCAGCGCTTCTGGAAATGGGGTTTCTGATCCGAAGGTTTCTTCACAATAGTTTAATTTAGAAAGACGCGCAATATCCTGAAGCGCACGGGCATCGCCTTTGAATGTCACTTCTGTAATCTTTTCTTTTTGAATTAATCCACCCGCCCATTGCATATCCAGAACACTTCCAGCGTCAAAAACATGGTCGCCAACACAAAGTTTTACTTTACCGCCATAATGCTCTACAATTTTTGCAACCAGAAGACTGGGGCGCATATGAAAACCTTTGGGCGAGGGTACATCAACCACAATTTCAGATTGATTAATATTTTCGTTCAATATTTCACTTGCCCATTCTTTTCCAGATGATAAAAAAATACAAACATAATATAAGCCAAAATTAATTGTTCGATCCAACAATTGCTCAGAATCAACCAGATTGCCAAGCTTTGTTTTGATCTGTTTATAAATATCTTTATTGCCAGCATCAATGATATGTCGTTCATAAAAGTGAAGCAACCGCCCCATCATTTTTAACAAATGAAGTGGAATTGAAAAAGCAGCTCTGAGTTTTCGTAATTTTAAATCGCATACCTGTCCCCGGCCATAGACCACATAAGAATCAAAATAAGATTGCAGGTTATGAACCACCATTTCATAACGCCTTATTTCAACTTCATTGATTACCGATGGCACCATTTTTTTTATTTTATCAATGGGATAGGGTTCAATAAATGCATGATGATCAAAATCTTTGACAAGATTTAAATAATTATTGGCAATTTTGATATAATTCTTTTGAAGTTCTTCTTTTTTGAGCCCTTCAAAGTCGTCATCAATGTTAAATTCAAGGGCATCAGTTGCAGAAAGTCCTGGAAAATACTCCCATGTCTGAATTTCTGGAATTTTTAATCCAAGCGTGTCTGCTTCATTCAGAATAACATCGGAAAGATTGACAATGCTGTTGGTCAGAAATTGATGCGTTTTTTCCCCCTCACTAGCAAATGATTCGGGCTTGTCAATCATATATTGATTCATGCGATTTGAAATATGACGCAATGAACATCCGGCAAGGCTTAAATGTCTGACTGTTGCTGTCAACTCGCGATAATAATACCATTTTTTATTGGCTTTAGCGCCATGAAAATCCAAAAAATCTTCAAGCAAGTGTGATGTTGAAATTAATCTGGAATAAAGTTTTTTGGTAAAGATATCATGGCCATAGGCATGCTTTTGGATATGCACAAATGTGATCAGGAATTCTTGAGAAAACAAACTGGCTTTTTCATCAAAACTAAGCTGATCAATGGATTCTTTGAAAAAAGGTTCATCTTTGGGATACAGATCATACAGTTTCCCTATCATTTCAAAAATTTCGCCTTTTAGTTGCTCATAAAATGCCATTTGATTTTCCATATTTTGTTGAAAAATGTGCCATATCCCTTTCATGTTTACACCCTTTAAAACATATCTTTTTCAGTTTCCTGAACAAGGGAATCAATTCTTTCCTGCAAGGCTTTGGGAAGTCCTTGAATATCAATGTTTAGAAAACCACGAACAATTGTAGAAACAGCGGTTTCTTCATCAAGCCCGCGTGCCATAAGGTATTCGATTTCTCTGGGATCAATTTTTCCAACCGCAGCTTCATGGGACATTTCAACCCCTGGAACATATCCCTCAATTTCTGGAATGGCATGCATCAAGCCATCATTGAGAATCAGACCTTTACATTCAAGGTGTGCCCTGATTTCTTTGGCTTTTCCAATCAGACTTCCTCTTGCGATAATTGTTCCGCCAGATGTTATGGCCCGCGATATAATTTCAGCACGAGATTTAGGCGCTTGAAGAATAACTCTTCCGCCCATGTCAATATGACTATCTGGATGAGAAACAATGACACTGTTCATGCGTGCGATAGCGCCCTCGCCTTGAAGAATTGTGGTGGGGTACATCTGGATGGTTCCTGCCGGACGAAGGCAGATATAATTGGAAATAAATATGCCGCCTTCCTCTACATAAACTGTTGTTCTGGGACGAACATCAACATTTTTTCCCCAATCATGAATCATGGTAAATGTGAGGCACGCATTTTTCTTGACATAAAATTCTGAAACGCCAATATGAAGGCCTGTATTTAAATGTGGCGCGGTTGAACAGCCTGTTATGACTTTCAAATCGGAATCTTCTTCTGCAATAACAAGGTTATGCACATTTTGAGAAATCTTGTCACTGGCAATATACAAACAAGATTGAATCGGTTGCGATGTCTTAACACCCGCTCTTGCCCGAATAAAATAGCCATCATGCGGGGTCAGCCCCACTTTTGCTGTATATTTGTCTGTATCGACAGCAACTCCTTTCCATGCATATTGTTCGATATCATCAATCTCTTTCAGGGCTTGAGAGTATTTCATGATATCAATGCCTTTTTGGTGAGAATGACAATGAATCACTGAATGATCTTTTTGAATAAAAGTTGCCGGTGAATCATTTTGGGTGTCAATACCAACATCCAGAAATCGTCTGGCATCATCTGATTCCACCTGAGACAATTGGTCAAGATAATGATGCTCATCTGAGGAATGAATAAATTGATTTAAGTTAAGATCCTTTCCTAAAGCAGCTTGTTTATCAATGGCTTTTTCCGCTTTTTGGTTTAGTAATTCATGCATTCGACACACTCCCTATAGCCGTATTCATCGATCCATTTGAGAATCTCTCGGGCATTTCTTTTACAGCACATGACCCCATCAAAAAGCACCTGACCTTTATCCGCAGTAATATAATTAAGGATATGGCCAGTATGGGTAATCACCAATGCCGATTTTCGGTTTTCACGAACAATTTCAATATGTTTTTTGGGTTTTGTGGTGGGCATTTTTTTGATCCCACGATTGAGCAACATATTGATAGCTTCGCCAACAATGGCCATGCTTTCAAGATCAACGCCTGATTCAGGTTCATCCAACAGAATCAAATCCGGCTGTTGGGCCATGAGCTGAAGAAGTTCAGAGCGTTTAATTTCACCGCCTGATAAGCCATCATTCACATCACGATCCAGAAAATCTGTTGCTTTTAGCTGTTCAGCGGCTTTATCAATATCAATGGAAAGTTGACGATGACACAATTCAGTTAGTGTTCTTGTTTTCAAGCCATTGACTGTTGGCGGTCTTTGAAATGCAACACCAATTCCCATGCGCGCTCTTTCATGAACAGGCATATGGGTTATATCCTGTCCCTGAAACGTTATTTTGCCATGTGTCACCTTGTAGCCTGAAAAACCCATAATGGTCATCATCAAACTGGTTTTTCCAGATCCATTGGGTCCAAACAGAATGTGCGTTTCACCCTCAGGAATTTCCATGTTGATGCGGTTTAGAATTTGTTTTCCACCAACTTCTACACCTAAATCTTCAATTACAAGCATTATGTTTTGTCCTGTTTTTTTGAAAACGAATAAAGAAACCGGCCAAAGCAAGCCATAAGCCGAATTCTGTTCTGACTGATTTCAGTCAGTGACGATCATTCATCTAAGGATATCAATTACCTGATATCTCATGCGACCTACCCGAAAACTCGAACGAGCAGCTCTCAAGCGTTTTTCTATTTGGTCTTGCATCGGATGGGGTTTACAAAGCTTTTTCGGTCACCCGAAAAACTGGTAAGCTCTTACCTCACCTTTTCACCCTTACCTGTTTGAATTCAAAATTGAATTCATCATCGGCGGTATGCTTTCTGTTGCACTTTCCTTCACGTCACCGCGACTTCACGTTATGAAGCATCCTGCTCTGTGATGTTCGGACTTTCCTCCAGACAATAAGTCCAGCGATCGTCTGGCTTACTTTGACCGGTAATTATTATTGAGGAATGCATAAATTCCCTATTTAAATTGATCGTGTTTATTTTTTTGTACATTAGAGACGTAGCATGCTACGTCTCTACACGACCTTACTTTTTTGTACACTAGAGACGTAGCATGCTACGTCTCTACACGACCTTATTTTTTTGTACACTAGAGACGCTACGTCTCTACACGACCTTACTTTTTTGTACAGTAGAGACGTAGCATGCTACGTCTCTACACGACCTAATTATTTTGTACAATCAAAATAAATGCGCATTCCTAAGTATTAAATTATTGATTTCTTTTCAAAGATATACAGTAGGGCATATCCAACGCCTACTGCTTAAGTTTTTTCATCATGCCGCCAAATCAAAAAACGTTGACACGTCATACAATAATTAATCTCTTTTGATTTCCGCAATTCTATCACATATTGTGCTGGAATACTCGTATGACATGCACTACAGGTTCCTTTCTCTACAAATCCAACTGCCACGCCATTAGCAACTTTTCTCAGATAATCATAACGTTTTTTTACATTTTCAGGTAATTGTACTTCAAGAATTTTTTTTTCTGATGCCAATTTTTCGTACTGTTGCTCAATTTCTTTTCGTCTGGCATTATAAATTTGTTGTTCTTCAGCAAGCCTGGCTTCGAGGGACTTAATTTGCTCTTGTTCCTGCTTTAAAATCTGAGAAGATTCTTCCTTTTCGTACATGCATTTTAAAACTTCTTCCTCCAAAACAGTATTTTTCTTTTCTGTTTCTTCAATTTCTTTAAGTAAGGCCTGATATTCCTTATTGGACTTTATAGATTTCGTTTTGTCACGACTTCGTTTAACATGTTGTTCATTATCTCTGATATCGGATTCATAGGTGCGTTGTTTTTTTTCACAGTTATTTAACAGGTTTTCAGCAGTTTCAAGTTTTTGTTTTAGTTCGGTTACTTGTTGCTCAAGTTCTAATATGCTGTTTGGTGAACTTTGAAGCTGATTTCCAATGGCTTCGTATTGTGAGTCAATCTTCTGAAGCTGACATAAGGTTTGAATAATTTTTTCCACATGACCTCTCTTTTAAGTTTTTAGATAAAAAGGATTTCGCTCAACTGGACATGGCAAAATATCGACTGACCATTTCCGCATTTCCATCAATGTCTGTAATTTGGAAACGAGATCATCAATAAAAATATGTTCACTTTCAAAGTGTGCTACGTCAATGGCCCCCATTTGATTCATTTCAATATTGCGCGCATCATGATATTTTAAATCACCGGTCACATAAGCCTGAACACCCAACGAAATAACATTGCCAAGCAAACTACCGCCACTTCCTGAACAAACTGCCAGTTTATTGACTATCAATTCTGGATTACCTATCACCCGAACATAAGATAGATTCAAACATTTGATTACATGATCCGCCAATTCTTGAAGACGCATAGAGTGTTTTAAATGCCCCACTCTGCCAAGTCCCTGATTGGCAGATATCTGGTTAAGCGAATAAATATCATACGCGACAGTCTCATAAGGATGATTTTTTTCGAGATGATTTAAGATGGCCGGCGCATCTTGTAAGGAAATAATTGTTTCAATTCGACATTCTTCTGTTTTTTCGAAATGTCCCTTATGGCCCAACCAGGGCTTTGATAATTCGCCAGGTTGAAATGTGCCAATACCATCAGTTTTGAATGAACATTTTGAATATTGCCCAATAACACCTGCATTCTTTTCAAAGAGTGCATCCATAACCTGTTGAACATGAGATTTTGGCACGAAAACAACAAGCTTTGCTTTATCTGAATTCGTATCTGGCGTGATGGGGTGAATATCTATCATGTTTAACTTATTTGCCAGAATATCGTTTATGCCGCCAGTCACTTTATCTAAATTGGTATGTGCGGAATAAATAGCAATTTTATTAGAAATTGCATCAGCAATAATTTTTACATCTGGTTTTGATAAATTGATAGATTTTAAAGGTTGAAATAGAAGCGGGTGATGCGTGATGATAAGATCTATATTTTGTTTGATTGCAGCTTGAATCACTTCAGGCAATGGATCTAAGGCAACCCAGATTCGTTGAACCGGCCATGTTGGATCGCCGACCTGAAGGCCAACGTTATCCCATGACTCGGCTAAATTTGGCGGTGCAATGGTTTTCATTACACCAATGATATCGTTTAGCGTGATGCGCATGAAACCTTCCTGGTCTTTTTCGGGCAGGATTATTGGAATATATAATATTTTGTAATTGCATCATATAATTCTTGTCTGAAATAAAAAAATGGGCCCACCTGGAATCGAACCAGGGACCTACCGGTTATGAGCCGGTGGCTCTGCCAAACTGAGCTATAGGCCCTAAAAAATAATAAATTTAAAAAGATCATCGGGTTTTAGCGATTCTTTTTTTTATTGTCAACAGATTTTATAAAAATTTGCAATTTTTTTTATAACGCCTGACGAATCGCCTGAACCTGATGACACAGATGTTCAAATTGTTCTGGATACAATGATTGGGCACCATCACTGAGAGCCTTGTCCGGCTCGTGGTGAACCTCTACCATAATGCCATGGGCCCCCACAGCCACCGATGCCAGACTTAAGGGAATGACCTGATCTCTATGACCCCCTGCATGACTGGGATCCATTACAATGGGAAGGTGTGTTTCTTTTTTGACAACAGGTACAGCAGAAAGATCTAATGTATTTCGGCTATGGTTGACAAAAGTCCGCACACCGCGTTCACATAAAATAACCTGCGTGTTGCCCCCTTCCAAAATGTACTCCGCAGCCATCAGCCATTCATCAATTGTGGCAGCCATGCCGCGTTTCAAAAAAACAGGTTTTTGGGATTGACCGGCCCGACGCAATAAACTGAAATTCTGCATATTTCGGGTGCCAATTTGAATAATGTCGGTGTATGATTCAACCAGATCAAAGGTTTGAAAATCCATGACCTCAGTAATAATGGGCATGCCAGTCTGCTCACGAACTTTTGCCATAATTTTTAAGCCTTCTTCACCCAATCCCTGAAATGAATATGGGGATGTCCTTGGCTTGTAAGCACCGCCTCGAAAAATATGCGCGCCCTTGTTCACAATTGCTTCTGCAATTTTCATGGCCTGATCATAGGATTCAATGGCACAGGGACCGGCCATAATGACAAAGTTATTACCACCTATTTTAATATCTTTGATATTAATAATCGTATCGTCAGACGTTAATTCTCGACTGACCAGTTTATAGGGTCTGGTAACTGCAATAACTTCCTTGACGCCCGGCATTCCAGAAAACATGGAAGCATCCACAGCCCCCTTGTTATACAATACACCAATTGCAACACGTTCTCCGCCGGGTAAGGGACGTGCCTGATATTGTCTGGATTCGATTGCTGAAACAACATTGTCTATTTGATCCTTTGTTGCGGATCGTTGC
>Ga0272440_1002039_pt1 | contig 16014 bp, 11 predicted proteins | sample SSMMMBAug17_FD_192440 | JGI IMG/M metagenome (GOLD analysis project Ga0272440, IMG submission 192440) | Marine sediment archaeal communities from Little Sippewissett salt marsh, Falmouth, MA, United States - SSM-MMB-Aug17 | ecosystem: Environmental > Aquatic > Marine > Wetlands > Sediment ... | reverse complement strand
CTCTGGTACCAAACAGCATCCCGGTTCCCAAGATTTCTCTCACTGCAGCGATACTTCCCAGTGCAATGGCAAAACCTATGGATTGACCAATAGCGTCCATGCCTGCATGCACAACAGATTGTTTTGATGCACACACTTCACATCGGCAAATAATCAAACAATTAACAATAATCAAGGGGATATAAGGTCCCAGCGTTTTGCTCATTTGATACATATATGCTGCAAGAAATCGGTCGGCAATGGTAACAAAGGTTGCAATAGTCAGGGTAAAAATTACAATTCGCAAGTGTGGTTTAAGTAAATCTCGAATCAGGCTTGTTATGATATTTGCGCAAAACAAAACAAAAGCCACTGCACCCGCCATTGTCATAGCTGCCTGCAAGCCATTGGTTACTGCCAATGTTGGACATAAACCAAGCAATTGTCGATAAACCGGATTTTCAGGCAAAATACCCTGTATAAATCTTTCGTATGGAGTTGGTGCATCTGCCATATTGAATTATCCTCTCTTTATATGAATCAAATCAATTGATTCGTTTTAATTTGCCCGATTTGACAATGGATCGCGCAAATCCTTAATCGTTGTGTTTATAATTGAACAAACTGCACGTGATGAAATTGTTGCCCCTGTGATAGCATCAATTTCATGCGCTGCTTTTGCACCTTCTTTGGTAACCGCTAATGGCGTTGCTGTTTTTTTTGTAATAAACTGATTTCGCCATTCGTTTGTTATGATTTTATTTCCCAGACCAGGGGTTTCTTTTTGATCCAATACAAACAAGCCAGTAATTTTTTTCAATTTATGATCCATCCCTACAAGAATTTCTATCTTGTCTGCATATCCCTGGCCAATTGCCTTGGCCACCCATCCTGACGGACGACCGTTTGGGTATTTGGCCTTAAACACATTGTAGAAAACTTTACGATTGTGTTTTGTCACTTCAATTGTCTGGGGTTCAATAAGCAATTTTTGCTTTTCAGACAGTTTTTGGGCTTTTTCTGTGCCTAAAATCATTTCCGGTACTTTTTGAAGGGTCTCATTGATTTTATTGGCCTCAATTAAAGGACCCAATGCCAGTTGTATTCCGGCCAAGGATCCACCAAAACATATTGCCAAAATTAAAACCAGCCACGCTTGAACAATATAATTGTTACGAATGCGATCCAGGGTACTGGCTTTCATTGGTTCCATTGGTTCTATAGGTTTCATGATTATTGATCTTATTCCTTGTGTTTTTGATATGTCTTTTCTTTATATGCGATTAGTTCTAAATTCGTCTCAGACAGTCTATATTAAAAAAGTTTTCCCGACTTATCTAGAGTCAGTTTGTCTGAGATTCTGACGTATCATTTTTAAGCACCCAAAGGTTCAGGCACAGTCCAGCGATTTATCAATGGTGTCAATGCATTCATCAATAATACAGCAAACATCACTCCCTCTGGATATCCACTAAAAATACGAAGCAACATCACAAAAGCACCTACACCCAGTCCGAAAATAAATTTGCCTTTGGGTGTTAATGGACTGGTGACAGGGTCTGTTGCAATAAAAAAAGCACCAAACAATAATGCGCCGCCAAAAATATGATGAACCACTGTCCATTGATTGCATGTTATAAGATCTGTAATACCACCCAAGATCAACACCGACAATAGAACGCCTGCTGGTATTTCCCATGATGCTGTTCGTCGGATACACAGATATAGTCCGCCAATAATGCAAGCAAAAGCACTGGTTTCACCCAATGAACCATTTGTCATCCCCCAAAACAATTCTGACAGAGATGCTATCACACCAGCTTGTTTAAAAGCGTCCATGGGCGTGGCCTGTGTCAATACATCCACTGAACAACCAGATGATTCAAAGGCTGAAGCACCCATTAAGCTGGCAAAAGCAATCATCACAAACGCACGGCCAACCATTGCCGGGTTGAAAATATTCATTCCCAGACCACCAAATATAATTTTACCAATGCCAATGGCAACAACAGAAGCGATGGCTGCAACATAGCAGGGGGCAGTGGCTGGAAGAGAAAGCGCCAGAATCACTGCGGTGATTGCAGCAGAATAATCATCCAATGTTACAGTTTTATTGCGCATTCTGACAAAAACTGTTTCAGCCCCCAGACAACAGACCAGACAAATAGCCAGTTGCTTGATTGCATACAACTTAAATACAATTACTGATGTCAGAACCAGAGGCGCCAAAGCGATCAAGACATCCAACATAATTTTCTGTGTTGTCAAGCCCGATTCTGATAAATGTGGCGATGGTGCTACATGAATCACAGGCGTCGCTGTATTTTCAGTTATCTGATTTTGTTTCTTATCTGTCATAATATTTCACATGCTTTGCAACGACAAAGGATTTTTTCTATCATGTCATTAAATCAACCCTTAACAGTCGCTGCGTATATGCTTGAATATCCATAACAAAAGTATCAGGCTATTCAAGAATTAGGTTATTTTTTCTTTTGTGCCATGAGTTGCGCCTTGCCCATACGAACCAATTGAACAATTGGCAGATTGGCAGGGCAAATATAGGCACAGGAACCGCATTCAAAACAGGCCATAATATTGTAACGTTCAGCCAATTCCAGATCCTTGTTCCGTGATGCCAGTGCAAGTCTTGTGGGAACAAGATTCATGGGACAGGAATCTACACATCGACCACATCGAACGCATGCTGTTTCCGTTTCTTTTTGAATATCCTCATGGGTTAGAACAGTAACACCACTGGTACCTTTTGTAACTGGAGCGGACAGATCTGCAAACGCAAAACCCATCATTGGTCCACCGGAAATGATTCGTGCAGCGTTTGTTTTTAATCCCCCACAAAAATCAATGAGTGCACCATAGCTAACACCAATAGGTGCTAAAACATTCTTGGGTGTCTCAATTCCTGCTCCAGTAACGCTTATAACGCGGTGGGTCAAAGGTTTGTTTCGAAATACAGCGCGTGCAATACATGCTGTTGATCCCACATTGCTGACAACAACGCCAACATCAAGCGGCAATGCACCCACAGGAACTTTTCGATTTGTAATTGCCAGAATTAATTGTTTTTCACTGCCCTGTGGATATTTTGTTTTTAGCACTGCAATGGTTATTCCAGTGCCCTGAGCCGCTTTTTTTAGTACAGAAATGGCTTTGGGTTTGTTGTTTTCAATCCCAATGTAAATATTTTTCGCACCAGCCGCTTTTGCAGCAAGAAGAGCACCAGAAACAATGGCATCAGGAGCTTCAAGCATCAGGCGGTAGTCTGGTGTTAGATATGGTTCACATTCACAACCGTTGATAATCAGAGTATCGACGGGCTTTTTAGGATTGGGAATCAATTTAACATGTGTGGGAAATGCTGCTCCGCCTAAACCGACAATCCCGGCTTTATGGACAGCATCTGTAATGGTTTTGGATTCATATTGATCCAAGTTTTTTGTTGGCCATTCACCGCCAAGTATTTCATCAAAAAGCGCCTGGCCTGATAACTGATCTCCATCAGCCTTCAGGCTAAGTGCTGGAACATGACGTCCGTTTGGAAGCGTCACGCTGACATTTTTTTGGACTTTTCCGGAAATTGGTGCATGCAAGTTCGATGATACAAAACCACCGGCCTCAGCCAGTAAATCATTGAATGCAACAGCCTGTTTTGGCTTGACAATTGATTTACTTGGCGCACCAATATTTTGAAGCAGCGGCAGAATAACCTCATCTGGTGGAGGCATCACCTCAATTGCTGTGTCTTCTGAAAAACGCTTTCGTTCCGGAGGATGAACGCCATGAGGAAACGTTCCTTTTCCCTCTGTATGATTTGAGCTAAACCCCATTATATCTCCTTCAAGGCCGCAATAATTATTATATATTATTAGAACGACAACACATTCTTTTGCATTTCGTTCTTTTTTTTATTGACGCATTGCGGCTTAAAAAAAAGAAGTAGCTATCAAAAACGAGCTGATTTGTAAAGTATTTTTTGAAAATATTATTTTGCCTGGTGAGTCACTATCGAAATTGATTGGAATACACTAATTCCAACAAATTTAGTGTGGCTTATCGTAAACATATGAAATTCCTAAATCAACAATTGAAATAAGGCATCTCGTTTCTTTTCAAACAGATTTAAAAGTGCTTTTGCACAATCTTCACAATAATAAACGCCAATATTTTTCTTGATTTCTTCAAGGGCTTTTTGAACACCTAAAGCGGGTCGATAAGGTCGATGTGATGACATTGCCTCAACAACATCTGCAATGGCAATAATTTTGGCATCAAGAAGAATATCAGGATCTGTCAAGCCGCAGGGATATCCAGAACCATCCAAACGTTCATGATGTTGATAAATAGTCTTTGCAATTGGCCAGGGAAACTGTATATATTTTAGAATTTCATATCCAATGGTTGGATGCTTCCGAATAACCGCCATTTCTTCATCATCAAGTCGCGTAGGCTTTGATAAAAATTCTGCAGGAACATAAATTTTGCCAATATCATGAAGTTGTCCAGCAAATCGAATGGCTGTAACTTCCTCATCAGATAGATTCATTTCCTGAGCGATCAAGGCTGCAATTACAGATACTCGTTTTTGGTGACCTGATGTATAAGGATCTCTTTTCTCAGTTAAAATGGATAAAGATTCTACAATATCTTCTAATGTTGATCGTAGTTGTGCATTGCTTTTTTCTAATTCTTTTGTTCGCTGATGAACCTTATCTTCAAGATCTTTTTTGTAACTTTCATTTTCTCTAAGCAATTGCGCACGCTCAAGAGACCGATTGACAGCATGGTCTAAAACGGCCATGTCCTGAATGGGTTTACTGACATAGTCCCATGCGCCTTTTCGTATTGCTTCAATCGCATCCTGAAGAATTCCGGTTCCGGAAACCATGATGATCGGGATTTGAGGTGCTTCCTTGTTAATAATTGATAACACATCCAATCCATCCATTTCAGGCATCCTTAAATCAACAAGCACCAAATCTGGTTTTTCAGCACGAAATACGTCAAGACCTTTTTTTCCATTTTCAGCCTGTACTACTTCATAACCATTATCTTCAAGATAATCTGTTATGATTTCACGAATAAGATATTCATCATCAATCGTCAGAATTTTTAATTTTTTTGAAGACATTGAATATGTCCTTATGAAAAATGTCAGGGTTTTCTAGTATACACTGGCAATAATTATACCAAATTAGCAAAAAATAATTTTTCAGGCACCAAAAAAAACAGGTGTGCCATTACTTGTAATCTGTGCAAAAGCGCTATGATGGTGAATGGATTCAAAATTTTCAGCACTTACAGAAAACCATTTTACATCCTTATTATTTTTTAATTCAATTGCAACATCGCGGACAATATCTTCCACAAATTTTGGATTTTCATAGGCATATTCAGTTACATATTTTTCATCAACACGTTTCAGTACAGAATATAAATCACAAGATGCACATTTCTCCACCATTTCAATCAAATCTTCTATCCAGATAAATCGATTGAAACGAACTGCAACAGTGACTTCACCCCTTTGGTTATGAGCGCCTTGAGTACTGATCTCTTTTGAACAGGGACAGACGGATGTGATTGGAATCCTGACTTCTGTAACAATATCTGTATCTTTATTCTTATTTGATGATCCGATGAATCGGCAGTCATAATCCATTAATCCGCGGATACTACTTACTGGTGCAACCTTTTCAATAAAATATGGAAAACATATTTCAATATGTGATGAATTCGCCTGGAGATATTCCATCATTTTGTCAAGAATCATTGAAACACGCTTTACAGATATTTCTGGTTGCAAAACATGAAGCATCTCTACAAAGCGACTCATATGTGTCCCTTTATACTGATGAGGCAAATCAACATACATGTTAATTGTGGCGACTGAATGCTGAACCGATTTTTGCCGATCAAGCACGGTGATTGGATAACGTAAGTCTTTTATACCAACCTTATTGATTGGCATGTTTCGGGCATCAGGCTCATTTTGAACATCTTTCATTCATTGCGTCCTTTTGAGGCAAGAGATAGTCTACTCTCACATTATGCATAGCACGAAACAGATTTCCCCTGATTTTTTTATTTTTCCTGTATAATTTAGCTAACATTTCTCGTATATCTGATCGTCTGGAATCTAATGCTGACGGGCAGGGGTTTATGAACTGAGGTAATTGGAACTTTTTTGCAAATCGTCTAATCAAATTTGAATCCGTATAAGCCAGCGGTCGAATCAGTGTTAACTTGTCGTTGAAAAAAGGCTGCATGGGTTTCATGCAGCTAATTTCTCCACTATAAAACATATTCATCATTAGTGTTTCAATTAAATCATCTTTGTTATGACCCATTGCAACTTTATTACATGAAAATTGTTCTGCTATGTCAAAAATATATTTTCTGCGCAATCTTGAACATAAAAAACAGGGATTCTCACGATTTTCAGTGCTATGTGATATAAGGCCGATCGTTGTATGATCAATATGAATTTTAATATTTAATGATTGAACATATTGTTGCAACAATTTAGAAAAACTGCCATCAAATCCAGGATCAATATGAATACATAACAATTCATATTGAATGGGTATTCGCGGTAATCGTTTGATTAAGAACCATAATAATGTCAGACTGTCATAGCCACCGGATAATGCCACAGCAATTCTATCATTATGGGAGATCATATTAAATTGATGAATCGCCTGCCCAACATTTCTATTAATCTGTCTGGCTACTGCGTTTGAAAATGGAGAATGAGAAGACATTATTGGAATAACGAATCTGTTACATCAATAATCATGATACACTTCAATCCCGGGTATATCATCTTCATTAATATATATTTTATCTGCCGCTATTTCACGCAATGCTGTCACAACTTCCTCATTTTTAGATTGAGGAATTAACAAAGATGCGCCTTCTCGCATTTGCCGAACGCGCTTTGATGTTAAATGAACAAGTGCAAATCGATTCGGAATGCGTTTCATGCAATCTTCAATGGTTATACGTGCCAATTCTTTTCTCCTGTAAAAAAAAAGGGTTATAAAATATCAACGATTTCGTAAGAGCGTCTTCCGCCAGGAACGTTAATTCTTATTTCAGTACCGATTTCTTTTCCAATGATGGCCTTCCCCAGTGGTGATGAAAAAGATATTCTTCCTTTTTGAATATCTGATTCATCAGGTCCAACAATTTGATATTTCACTTCATCGCCAGTATCTACATTCTCAAGAACAACAGTACATCCAAATACGGCTTTATCACCAATTGTAATTTGATCCGGATCAATAATATCCGCGTTTCCCAGTTTATACTCCAACTCCTGAACCCTTGTTTCAATGAAAGCCTGTCTCTCCTTGGCTGCATCAAATTCAGCATTTTCAGATAAATCCCCGTGTGCACGGGCTTCTTCAATTGCTAGAATATTTTGAGGCCGTTCAACTGTTTTTAATTGTTCCAGTTCTTTTTTTAATGCCTCATAGCCTGACGGTGTAATAGGTATTCGCTCCAAAAAAATATCTCCTTAAAAGTTCTTAATATTTACAAAAAATCTTTTACCAGTATTTCAGCAATCTGAATTGCATTGGTTGCAGCCCCTTTTCGGATATTGTCTGCAACAATCCACATATTGATGCCATTTTCAATGGATTCATCATTGCGAATGCGCCCAACCATTGTCAGATCTTTACCGGCAGCGTCAATTGCCAGTGGATATTCATTGTTTGATGGATTATCCACAACTTTTATACCCGGTTGACTTTTCAATAATTCACGAAAATCTGCCGCATCAATATGTTTTTTCGTTTCAACATTAACAGACTCGGAATGGCCGTAAAAAACAGGCACCCGAACAGTTGTTGCTGTAACACCAATATTGGGGTCTTCTAAGATTTTTCGTGTTTCATTCACCATTTTCATTTCTTCTTTGGTATATCCATTGTCAAGAAACTTATCAATATGCGGCAAGCAATTAAAAGATATCTGATGCGGATAAACTTCCTTTTTATATTCAAGAAAATTGAGAATGGCACGCGTTTGATCATGAAGTTCATCAATTGCTTTTTTGCCGGTACCGGAAACAGCCTGATATGTCGAAACAACAATTCGTTTGATGCCATAATCTCGATGAAGGGCAACGATCGGAACAATCATCTGAATTGTCGAACAATTCGGATTGGCAATAATCCCTTTTTTCTTATGGTCTGCAATTGCGTGCGGATTTGCCTCAGGTACAACCAGTGGAATATCAGGGTCCATTCGCCATGCACTGGAATTATCAACAACCACACAGCCAGATTCAGCAGCAGCAGGGGCAAAAGTTAAACTTGGCCCACCCCCTGCCGAAAAAATTGCAACATCCACGCCCTTAAAAGAATCTTTTGTCAAGGTTTCAACAGTCAGCTCATCCCCTTTAAAACGAATTCGTCGTCCACTTGAACGTTCTGAAGCAAGCAGTTTTAAACTTTTCATAGGAAAGTTACGTTCTTCCAGACATTGAATCATTTGATTGCCAACAGCACCTGTTGCACCAGCAATTGCAACATTAACTTTTTTTTCATTCATGATAAACCTCTTTTAGATAAAACAGCGGCATTAAATTTTCTCAACCACCAGATCGCCGACTTCTGATGTGGTATATCCCATTTTGCCAGCAGCCAGATCTTTCAAATCATTTTTAATAACATTCATTACAGAAGATTCAATCATTTGCGCGGCTTCATTTTGACCCAGCGTATCAAGCATGAGTTGTGCCGCTGATATAGCAGCAATGGGATTAATCATTTGTTTACCTGTATATTTGGGAGCAGACCCACCAATAGGCTCGAACATGGACACTCCCTGGGGATTGATATTTCCGCCTGCTGCAATACCCATTCCTCCCTGAATCATGGCGGCAAGATCGGTAATAATATCACCAAACATGTTGTCTGTTACGATCACATCAAACCACTCAGGATTTTTTACCATCCACATACAAATCGCATCAACATGTGCATAATCTGTTTTAATATCCGGATATTCTTTAGCAACTTCATAGAAGGTTCGTTCCCATAAATCAAAAGCATAGGTGAGAACATTGGTTTTACCACAAAGAGTCAGGGTTTTATTTTTATTACGTTTCTTACAATATTCAAAGGCATAGCGAATACATCTTTCCACGCCTTTTCGGGTATTGATGGATTCCTGAATCGCAACTTCATCAGGAGTTCCTTTTTTGAGATAGCCACCAGCTCCTGCATAAAGGCCTTCTGTGTTTTCACGTACCACAACAAAATCAATTTCTTCAGGTCCTTTATTTTTAATGGGCGTTTCAACCCCTTCGTATAGTTTAACAGGACGTAGGTTAATATATTGATCCAACTGAAAGCGAAGATTCAACAATATGCCTTTTTCCAGAATACCGGGTTGAACATCCGGGTGACCAATCGCACCAAGATAAATGGCATCATAAGTGGATAACTGATTGATTGTGTCATCAGAAATAATCTCGCCGGTAGCTTTGTAATGATCGCCACCATTGTTAAAATAAGCGAATTCGCATTGAAACTGGCATTTTTCAGCCACATGTTTCACAACTTTAATGCCCTCGGCAACGACCTCGGGTCCTGTGCCATCTCCAGGAATGACAGCTATTCTATAGGGTGCCATATGTTTGTCTCCAAATTATTATTTTTTAATATATGCAAGCACAGATGAACCTGACTTGACATGATCGCCTACCATAACATTTATTTGCGATGTTTGCGGCAAATAGACATCAAGGCGTGAACCAAAGCAGATCATACCAAAGCGCTGGCCTTTTTTTACAGTATCTCCAACCTGTACGTGACTGATGATTCGTCTGGCAATCAATCCCGCAATCTGAACAACGGCCATTGATTGCCCATTGTCAAGTTTTACAATGATCGCGTTTCTTTCATTGTCTTCAGATGCTTTGTCAAGGTTTGCAGAAACAAATTTTCCAGGATGATATATTACATCCGTTACCTCGCCTGAGCAAGGCACACGATTGACATGAACATTAAAGACAGTCATAAAAATACTAATCTTGATACATTTTTCTTCAAGATAGGGTGAAGAATCAATCACCTCAGCCTTAATAACCTTACCATCAGCAGGTGAAATAACCGCATTTTCCTGATTGGGTATGATCCGATCCGGATCCCTAAAGAATAAGACAATGCATACAGTAATAAGAAGCATTGTCATTGTCAGGTAATGCATACCTGAAATGGCAAAGATCAGCGTCGTAAATGCAGATGCATAAATAAATGGTAATCCCGGTTTTGCAACTGGGAATGCCCATATAGATGGTTGATCGGCCCAGTCAAACTCTTTGTTCATTTTTGCCTCGCTATGTAGTACGTTGAATAATAACACTGTAATTTTTATTCGTTTGCTATTTTTCAACATAGACAGATTGATTTAAAACTGATAATTTACCATCTATTTGGTTCTTATGTCAAGATTGATTATAAAAAATGTTAAGACCGAGTATACAATTTTTTAATATTGATATTGTGTTGGATTCTTGATTGGCAGCAAATTCACAAGATCTGAATTACCGCAAAAAATGGCGTTTCAAATCCAATCGGTTTGACTTTATTGAAATGACTATGCTACTGTTTGGAAATTGTTCTTCTTTTGGGAACTCGTAGAGACAGGGCTTGCCATGTCTCTACGAGCTGGTATCCCGAAAGAAAGCTATGATCGCCATTCAGATTTATTGACTCAATCGCACCAAAATATAAATAATATCCGCAAGCCCAAGTTTTCCATCTCCATTAATATCACCACCAACCATTGGTTTTTCAGAAGCTATACCAGACAATGCCTGAATTGAGATAAGGACATCACTCAGATCAACCTTGCCATTATCATCAATATCTGCAGGATCTTTACCAACACCTATATATCTTGAATACGCAATGGTTGATAGACTTCCTGGTGTACCTTCTCCATCATCCCAGGCTGTTACTTCAAATCGAACATATGGTGGTGTGTTGCTATCAATTGTATATGTTTTCTGTCTTTCTCCAAGAATGTTTGTTGGGCTTGTTTCTGATGCGTTATACGCACCCTGCCATTGATAGAAATATGTCAAATCCCCTGGCGTTTTATCAATATTATCGTTCCATGAACCGTCATGACCGGTAAGCGCACTACCAATTGTCGGTGTACCCGTAATCCAGGGGATGGCCGCATTCACTGGCGGATCGTTTACTGGTGTAATATTGATAGTAAAGTGTTTATCATTGCTCAGATTGTTTCCACCATTGAGTGTTCCGCCATCATCCTGCAATTGAACAGTTACAATAACTTCACCATTGACATTGGAGGCCGTCTGAAAAATAAGTGTTCCTAAAGGATTAATTGTTGGCGCCTGGCTGAACATTTCCGGCTGTTGCGTTATCACTATAAAAGACAATGCCTGGCTTTCTTCGTTATCCGGCCCGGCCATAATATCGTAAGCCCAGTTAATCTGATACTGTTGAGGATCATCTTCCCTGCATATATATTCATTTTCCATGCGAAATTCAGGTTGGTCATTTACTGACAATACTTCAATTTTAAATTTCTGGGTATCACTGGTATCATCTCCACCATTTGTAGTTCCACCATCATCCGTAAGATAAACATTCACATTTGCCTCTCCATAAAGATTTGGCGCTGGTGTGAAGGTTAATTCACCTTCAGATGAAATCTGGGGTTTTGATGAAAATAAATCATCATTATCTGTGGATACATGAAATGTAACTGTTTGAGCGGTTTCATCTGGCGCGCCTGTATCTATACCAGTTGCCCAGTTTGTGACACGTATTTCTCCACAATCTTCAGGAACAGATTGATTTAATCCTTTTGTAAAGTATGGCGGTGCATTGGCATCAATGACTGAAATATCAAATGTAATTGTATCAGACCGATTTCTGCCCCCGTTTAATGTACCGCCGTCATCTGTCAAGTATAAGGAAACGGTTGCTGAACCAAAAGTTCCACTGGCAACAATAAATGATAATGTTCCAGTGGGTGATACAGAAGGATCTTGTGTGAATATATGATCTCCACTGGTAGCAGTTATGAAATTCAAGGTTTGACCAGCCTCATTGACAGGCCCAGGAATAATATTACTTGCCCAGTTGGAAAAGGAATTCAATCCAGAGCTTTTGATCACTGTTTTTCCAGGACCTGGCGTAAATGATGGTGCATCATTTACAGACTCAATACGTATGGTAAACTGATACATGGCACTGGTGTTGTTGCCACCATTTTGAACACCGCCATTATCTCGCAGAAATACAGAGACCAATGTAGAACCAAAAATATCATTCTTAGGAGTAAAGGTCAGCTTACCAGTGACATCAATTTCTGGTGGTACAGCAAACAATGATGAATTGTCCGGGGTTACATAAAATGTCAATAACTGATCAGATTCATTTAATGGACCCGGACTGATATCTTTTGCCCATCCAATAATATTTTGCTCACCAGCATCTTCCAGAATAATTTGATCAGAACCTTTTGTAAAGGTAGGCTGATCATTAACTTCATACACTGTAATCATAAATACTTGAATGGTAGATGATGAAATACCCCCATTATTTGTCCCCCCATTATCATGTAATTGTACACTTACATTGGCAACACCATTTAAATCGGGTTTTGTTTTGAAAAACAGGGTACCGGTTGATGATATTGTTGGATAAACCGCAAACAAATCATCATTATCTGTTGTAATGCTAAATGTTAATATCTGCGCAGATTCGTCTGATGGCCCAGCACTGATATGCGCTGCCCAGTTTTCGAATTGTTGTTCAGGCGCATCTTCAGAAATATATTTATTCGGCCCTTTCTCAAAAGAGGGCGGATCATTTACTGATAATACCGTTATTTTAAATGATTTTTCATCGCTGATATTCTGGTTGGGCGGTGTGCTTGGTCCATTGTCTTCCAGGTAAATCGTCACTGAAGCTACACCTGAAACATTATCCTTAAGTTCGTAGTGTAATGTGCCATCTGTGTTTACCGCAGGTTCACGCGTAAAAAGTCCGGGATTATTTGTTTCAAGTTTAAACTGAAGTGTCTGATCTTTTTCATCCTCAGAGCCCGCAGAAATATTTGTTGCCCATTGTGCGACGATTTGACTTCCTGCACCTTCAAGCACTTCCTGGTTTTGCCCGACTGTGAATGTCGGTTGGTCATTTGTTGGAATTATTTCAATGATAAATTGCTGCATATCACTGGTAAAATCTCCGCCGTAATCCACGCCGCCATCGTCTTGCAATGTTACATTAACATAGGCAGTGCCTGAAGCGTTTGGTGCTGGTGTAAACGTAAGCGTGCCCACAGAGGAAATTTCTGGCCCGTATGCAAACAATTCCGAACCTGTTACATCAAGAACAAATGTTAATGTCTGGCCGATTTCTGTAAATGCTCCTGGACTAATATTTTGTGCCCAGTTGCTGACGACCTTTGCACCAGAGTCTTCGTTGACACGAACATCAGCACCTTTAGTAAAAATGGGTGGATCGTTTATAGCAATAATGTCAATGATAAATTCTTTTGTTGAACTTACATTGGTACCACCATTGGCAGTACCACCATCATCCTCCAAATAAACCAGAATTTTTGCTTCACCGCTGGCATCTGGTTTTGGCGTAAATGTTAAAACACCATTTGCAGAGATTGCAGGTTGTTCTGAAAAAAGGTCTTCAAACTCATGAGACAAACGGAATCGGACGGTTTGTCCGGCTTCATCCACTGCGCCAGTATTAATATTGGATGCCCAGTTTGAAATTACCTGTTTTCCGGAATCTTCTTTCACACTATACATGGAAGCATGCAAATTAAAGGTTGGAGCATCGTTAATACCTAGAATGGTAATGTTAAAATCCTGAGGTAAACTGGTATCTACACCACCATTTAATCGTCCGCCATTGTCTTTTAAATAGATACGCACACTTACATCACCATTACGATTTAAAGCCGGTGTATATTTTAACTCACCATTTTCAGAAATATAGGGTCCGGCGGCAAAAAATCTGGGATCTTCAGGAATAACCTGAAATTCGGGTGTTTGTTCTTTTTCTTCGTTCCATGGACCAATTTTAATATTGGTTACCCAATTGGGGATCACTTGTTCGCCGCGATCTTCAAAAATTATCAAATTGGCGCCGCGAGTAAAAGAGGGACGATCATTAACAGGCGTAATAATAATATTGAATGTTTCCACAACACCCATATTCGTTCCCTCTCCATCATCTTTTAAAAATACTTCAACACTGGTTTCTCCAAACTCATCTGCTTTGGGTGTAAATGTAAGTGTTCCTTCGTTTGAAATTACGGGTAACTCCTCAAACAGGCTTGAATCATTAACAGTCACCACAAATTCAAGGGATTGATCTTCCTCTCCCGGTCCACCTGCACTAATTTGAGTGGCCCAGTAAGAGAAAATTTGTTCGCCAGAATCTTCAAGAACAGTTGGATCTTCACCTTTTACAAAAGTTGGTGGATCATTGGATCCCTCAATGGTAATTGAAAAGGTTTGTTCCTCACTCTGATTCACACCACCATTTGCAGTACCGCCATTATCTTGAGCAGTAACAGTAACAGTCGCAACACCACTGGCATCAATTGCTGGCTTGTAAGATAGTTTACCATCGGAAGTAATGGTGGGTTGAATTTCAAACAATTGAGGTTTATCAACAACAATTGAAAAAAGAATGGTTTGATCGGACTCATCTGTTGGTCCGGCATTAATATTTGTTGCCCAGTTTGTTTTTTCCTGTAAAGATGCCCCTTCAGATACTAACTGATCAGGACCTGTTGTAAAGTATGGTGCATCGTTTACTGAAATAACTTTAATCGTTATTCTTTCTGTATTGCTGATATCCTGACCGCCATTCACTGTCCCAGCCGTATCACTTAATGTAATCGTAACAGTAGCCGTTCCCCATTTATTGGGTGCCAGTTGAAAACTCAGATCGCCATCAGGTGTCAGTTGAGGTAATCTTTGGAATAGGGCAGAATTATCCGTTGACGTATGAAAAGAAAGCGTCTGCCCTGATTCATTATTTGCACCTGGACTGATATCATAAGCCCATTCTGGTTTGACATGACTGCCAGAATCCTCGTAAACAGTTAGTTCTGGCCCAACACTAAAATAAGGTTTATCATTGACCGGTAGAATATTAATTCGAAATGTTTGTTGCGTACTCTGTAATTTGCTATCGCCGTATTGTGTGTCATCTTCCAGCCACAGTGTAAGCTGGGCATATCCATTTTCATCATCAGCAGGAGTGAATGTTAACGTGCCATCTCTTGAAATATTTGGCATTGTGCTGAATAAATGTTCATTATCTATTTCATATTTAAAAGTTAATACCTGATCTTCATTATCAGCACCGGAGGAAATTTGTGTTGCCCAATTGGTAAATTTTTGATTGGAAGCATCTTCACGTACTTTTATATCTTCACCAATAACAAAACTGGGCGTGTCGTTCTTTGCTTTGATAATGATCGAAAATTTTTCAACTGAACTGATATTTATACCATTGTTATCCATCCCCCCATTATCTCGCAAATAAACTGATATTTCAGCACTACCAAAGGCATCTTCAGCAGGTTTGTATTTGAGATGACCATACTCATCAATTTCCGGCATGATTTCAAACAATGCATTGTTGTTTGTCGATATTATGAACTCCAGTTCTTGTGTATGTTCATTAAGCGGACCAGGACTGACATTTTTTGCCCAACTGCTAACCTGTTGTAGATCGGAATCTTCATCACAATATTCAGGTATCTGGCTTATTTCAAATGATGGCTTATCATTAACAGCCAGAATGGTGAGACCAAAGGAGTGGGCAATACTGGTATCATTACCATTATTAGAGGTTCCCCCATTATCCTTTAAAGAAACACGAATCTGTGTTGAACCAAAAGCATCTGGTGCAGGTGTATAGCTGAGCTTACCATCATTTCGAACTGATGGTTGAACTAGAAATAGTGTTGTGTCAG
>Ga0272440_1002037_pt1 | contig 16026 bp, 15 predicted proteins | sample SSMMMBAug17_FD_192440 | JGI IMG/M metagenome (GOLD analysis project Ga0272440, IMG submission 192440) | Marine sediment archaeal communities from Little Sippewissett salt marsh, Falmouth, MA, United States - SSM-MMB-Aug17 | ecosystem: Environmental > Aquatic > Marine > Wetlands > Sediment ... | reverse complement strand
TAATTCCCATCAAAGATTGGTCGTCTGATCGTGCCGGTGGTCCACGAAAATTTGTCAGGGAGGATATACAGGTATGAGTGTGAAAACCCCAAGCAAACTGGAAAAAATTCTCGCATCCGGACAACTGGGCGTAACATCAGAATGTGGCCCGCCACGCGGTAGCGATCCGGAAGATATTACCCGAAAAGCCGAACTGATTAAAAATCATGTGGATGCTATTAATATAACAGACAATCAAACCTCTGTTACGCGCATGTGCAGTCTGGCTGCCTGTATTCGATTAAAACTCATGGGACTTGAACCTGTCCTGCAAATGGTTACAAGAGATCGTAACCGAATCGCTCTTCAAAGTGACATTCTCGGTGCTGCATCCTTTGATATTCACAATATGTTGTGCTTATCAGGTGATCATCAAAGTTTTGGCGATTGTAAACTCGGGCAGAATGTTCATGATCTTGATTCCATACAACTGATCCAGACGGTTCGAATGATGCGAGATGAATCCAAATTTTTAGGTGGCGATGAAATGAAACGTCCCCCCCAAATGTTTGTCGGCGCTGCCGCTAATCCCTTTGCCGACCCATTTGAAATTCGTGTTCCGCGATTGGCTAAAAAGATTGCTGCTGGTGTGGAATTCATTCAAACGCAATGTATTTATAATCTGGATAAATTTGAAAAATGGATGGAAGGTGTCAGAGACAGAGGACTTCATGAAAAAGTTCATATTCTGGCAGGGCTTACGCCCATGAAATCTGCTGGAATGGCAAGATATATGAAAAATAGGGTACCTGGAATGGATGTTCCCGAAGATGTTGTGAAACGTCTGGCTGGTGTTCCTAAAGAAAAACAAGCTCAAGAAGGCATTGATATTTGTATAGAATCCATCGAACGACTAAAGTCATGCGAGGGTGTTCATGGATTTCATATCATGGCCATTGAATGGGAAGAAAAAGTTCCGGAAATTGTTGAACGTGCGGGACTTTATCCCCGTCCAACCATAAAATAAAAAAGGGGGCCATATGAAAACCTTTCAAAATCTGGTTGAAGAGGTCCATAAACCTGGATATTGCCATCATTGTGGCGGTTGTGTAACGTTTTGTACAGCAGTTAATTATGGTGCATTAGAGCAAAACGAACAGGGATTACCACAATTTAGCGATCAATCCAAATGCATTGAATGTGGATTGTGTTATACGATTTGTCCTGAAATTGATGAAATTGAAATGGATACTCAACATCTTGTTTCATGGGTTCCGCCAATTGGCCGTGTTTTGGAAACCCATATTGCACGTGCTATTGATCCGGCTGTGTTAGATAGCGCTACTGATGGCGGTGTTGTAACCGGTCTTTTACTTCAACTACTGGACAGAGGTCATATTGATGGTGCTATTGTTACCCGTCAGAAAGGTCCGTTTATGCGCGAACCCTGCCTGGCAACAACGCCTGATGAAATAAAAGAAGCAGCTGGATTTTACTTTGATTCTTCACATGGCATGAAACACCTGGGCAAGGATTATTCCACGTATTCTCCATCGGTTCAGGAATTTCGTCCCATGATTCAAAAAGGACTTCGTCGGGTTGCAATGGTCGGTACACCCTGTCAAATTAAGGCTGTTCGAAGGATGGAAGCGTTAAGCATTGTACCATCAGATACCATTAAATATACATTGGGCCTGTTTTGCTCAGGCAATTTCATGTTTGGTGAAGATGAACGTAAAAAAATTGAGGAAAAGGCGGGCTTTAAATGGGAAGACATGAAAAAAATTAATGTTAAACAGAACCTGATGATTCATTTAAAATCTGGAAAAATCATTCAATTGCCTTTAAACGAACTGGATTTCATGAAACGCTATGCCTGCCAGTTCTGTTCAGATTACTCTGCTGAATTTGCTGATATCTCATTTGGCGGTATTGGCGCTGATGAAGGATGGACAACGGTCATTACCAGAACGCCTGCCGGTCGAAAGATATTTGCTGATGCCAAAAATAAAACGCTTGAAATATTCGATGACTTTTCTCATGAAAAAACAGATGTCGCATTAAAACTGATTACTCAAAAAACAGAGTCCAAACAAAAACAGGCCCAATTAAACAGAGATAAGATTACTCAATAATACAAAAAGGAGCGCAAATTCTTGTGCTCCTTTTTTTCATTTTTGTGAAATTGGGTATTGCCCAGGTCTTTTTTTGGGTAGTTGTCATGGAGAAAATGAGTCAGATGTTTATATAGAATTATGCAGAATTGTGGAAGAGAATATAGCTTTGTACAAGGAAGATGGCAAAACGCTTCCACTATTAACAGCGGAAAAAGAATATTCAGGAAAATTTTTTCTCCATGTTGGCAAAGATCTTCATAAAATCTTGACAATAAAAGCATTACAAGCTGGAAAAAGTTTTAACAATTATTGTGTAAATCTTTTAAAACAGCCTTTTCAACAATCAAAACGAATTTCAGGTAAAAAAACGAAAAACTCAGTATTAGAATGGAGAAAATCAAATGGGACATCGTAAACCCATCAGGGACCCCAAAACAAAAATTGAAAAAAAAGTGTTTTGTATCATCGGTGATGAACGTGCTTATCGTTCCAAATCACCTGGGCTTTTTTCGGCTATGATGCATCGATATAACGTCGATGCTGCTTATGTACCTTTTATGGTTGCTCCAGAAAATCTTGAAGCAGCTATACATAGTCTGAAAGTTCTAAATATTGTTGGCGCGAATGTAACCATCCCCTACAAAGAAAAAGTACTTCCATATCTGGATGTTCTCTCTGAAGGAGCAACCATAATCGGTTCAATCAATACCATTGCAAGAGATGGAGAGTCATTAAAAGGTTATAACACCAATGCGATTGGCTTTATGGATACGCTCAAGGAAAAGAAATTTGATGCTGAAGGAAAAACCGCTATTGTTGTAGGTTCTGGTGGTGCGGCACGGGCTGTTGTTTTTATTCTGAACTGGTTAAAAGCCAAATCCATTATCATTACCGATCCAGATGATTCTAAAACTTTAGATATCGCCAAAAATATCGGGGGAGAATCTCGGCCATTAGACGACATGATCAGTGGCGAACAATTCCCTGCGAATATTGTTGTTAATGCAACACCTGCTTCTAATGCTGATGAATTTCCCGGCTTGAAAGAATTAATTAATCAGGTTAATCTAAAAGACTGTGAATTAATGATTGACTTAAATGTTGGTCGCGCACATAGTGTTTGGAAAGAATTGGCAGAAAAAAGAGATGTCCCTTTTATTGATGGCATGCTTCCGCTGGCTCACCAAGCCAAAAGAACACTTGCTTTGTGGACAGGAATTCAAGCTGATCCAAAAGAATTTATTGATGTTTTAGAAAGTTAATTCTTATGAATATCCAAAGAACCCAACAGGAACAATCTTATCTTATCCGGGCAATTGATGCGTTTCAGCGTAAAATTGTCGTAATTGATACCAATCATATTATTTTAAGTGCCAATCAGCAAGCTTGTGAAACATTTAACAAAAATATTATTGGTAAACATTGTTATGAAATTTTTCATCATTTTACTTCAGTATGCAAAGACTGTCCATTAGATGAAGTCGTTCGAACCAAAAAACCTGCGTTAAAAAATCCACAATCCAGTGCATTGGATATTTTGAGTGAAACCTGTCGTTACTTCTGTCCAATGATTGTAGATGAGGGGATTGATGGAATTGTTTTATTGGATTTTGGTATTCCAATTTTAGAGGGCCTTGAAGAAAAACTTCAGCAATCCAATGCATTTTTGAAAAACTTGATATTAAGTTCAGTTGATGCTGTTTTAGCTGTTGATAAAAAAGGCCGTATTTTAATATTTAATGAAGCGGCATCTGAAATTTCAGGATATACCCGCGAAGAAGCCATCAACAATGTTGATATTCGTGATGTCTACCCAGAGGATGGCGCTCGTGAAATTATGCGTGTCCTTCGTAGCGACGACTATGGTGGTCAGGGTAAACTTAAAGATTACAAAGTAGACATCGTCCGAAAAGACGGTTCGATTATTCCCATTTCTGTTAATGCGGCACTTGTGTATGATGGTGATCGTGAGGTAGCATCTATAGGTTTTTTTAAAGATCTCCGTGAAGAAATTCGTATCAAGGAAGAGCTTGAAAAAGCGCAAATTCAACTATTACAGTCTGAAAAAATGGCTTCTTTGGGAAAACTGGCAGCAGGAGTTGCGCATCAGTTGAATAATCCTTTGGGAGGCATTACCTTATTTACAAAACTTGTACTGGAAGAGTATGAACTTGAAGAAGCTGCACGAGAAGATTTGAGTCGTATTCTTCGTGATGCCGAACGATGCAGGGATACTGTAAAGGAACTTTTGGAATTTGCCAGACAAACACGCCATATGATGAGACCCAATGATATCAATCGGGCGATTTCCAGAACTTTATTTTTGTTGGAAAATCAAACTATTTTTCATAATATTGACATTATCAGGCAATTCGCACCTGCGTTGCCATCTGTTCATTCCGATATACAACAACTCAATCATGTGTTTATGAATATTATCTTAAATGCTGCAGACGCAATGGAAGGTAAAGGCGCATTGACAATTATCACTGAGCTTTCCGAAGATAAAAAACGCGTTGTAGTTACAATAGAAGATACAGGGCCGGGAATTCCGGAAGATGTTTTGCCGCATATTTTTGAACCATTCTATACAACCAAAGAAGAAGGTAAAGGCACCGGATTAGGATTAAGTCTTGTGTATGGTATTGTTCAAAATCATGGTGGAACAATTGTTGCTGACAGTAGTTCAGAAGGGTCTAAATTTACGATAGAACTTCCAATAAGTCAGTGAAGCGTTTTATTAATTATTAGAACAATGCAATAAATTTAGGAGGATCCATTGAAATCCACTGATAAAGATATTCATGTGTTAATTATAGATGATGAACAAGGCATCCGCGAAGGTTGCGCTCGAATATTATCGCGAATTGGATGTGAAACCAGTATCGCCAGCAGAGGAGAAGATGGATTGGAAATACTGAAAAAGACGTCAGATATTTCAATTGTGCTGTTAGATTTAAAGATGCCTGGCATTGACGGCATGGAAGTACTGGGAAGAATTCGCGAAAAATATAAACACATCATGGTTATTATCATGACAGGTTTTGCCACAGTAGAAACAGCTATCCAGGCCATGAAACAAGGCGCTTATGATTTTATTCCCAAACCCTTTGAACCTGACCATGTTCGACTGGTTGTCAATCGGGCACGTGAAAAAATAAAACTCACCTGGCAGACTGAAAAATTAACTCAGGAACGACAACGGACGTTATTAGATTTGGGCACAGAAAAAAGCCGATTGACAGGTATTATAGAAGCATTACCCAATGGCGTTATGGTAACCAATACTCAAGGACAGGTGGTGTTGATGAATCCTGCCCTTAAAAGGCAACTTTCCCTTCCGAAAGATCTTAAATCCGGAATGCCCATTGAAGCACTGATCAATGATGTTGGTTTTCAAGAATTTGTACATAAAATTAATGAAGTCCCATTAAAAAATTCTGATGAAATATTTACCTATGAACTTATTCTTCCAGATCACAAATTTTTTCTGGCCCGAGGCCGGCCTGTTTTAGCGAGTGATAATGTATGTCTTGGGGTGGTTGTTATTCTGGTTAATATCACTGCCATGAAAGTTCTTGATCAGCTTAAATCTGAATTTGTTGCCAAGGTTTCTCACGAATTGCGCTCTCCCCTATCGACAATTCATGAACAACTTGCTGTTGTTTTGAACGAACTGGGACAAGAAAATGCTTCTGATAAGCAAGAATATTTGCTATCTCGTGCCAAAGAAAAAACGCAGGGGTTGATTTCATTAATTGGTGATCTTTTAGATTTATCACGACTTGAAGCTGGTGCTGCAACACAGGATCCAAGACCCGTTCAAATAGAAGATTTGCTTTCCAGCATTGTCGATTTTCTTGGCGCTCGGACAAAACGTAAAAAACAAAAACTGACATTGGAAAAATTAACCGATAACATTCCTCCATTCACAGCAGACCCATTGTCTTTAGAAAGTATATTCGGAAACCTGATCACCAACGCCATTAACTATACACCTGAAAATGGTTCCATAACGGTTCGTATAAAAGTTGAAAATCAATCGATCATTGTAGATATACAGGATACTGGTTTTGGCATTGATCCAAAATATCATGATAAAATTTTTGACCGTTTTTATCGCGTCAAAGACCAAAATACGCGTTACATTACAGGAACGGGATTAGGCCTTCCAATCGTCAAAGGATTGGTTGATGCATTGGGTGGAAAAATTTCATTTGAAAGTGAAGTTGGTAAAGGAACAACATTCAAGGTAGTATTCTTTATATGAACATTTAAATTTGAAAAAAACCAGAAAAAATTTCATACAAAAAAGGGCATCCTTCATATTCCAGTTAACACTATTTCGAGTACAATTATTCGTTTGTAGACGCACGGCTGTGCGTCTACAAACGGAAACAAAATTATAATTTCGGAAAAGTGTTAACTACTTTTCAACAAATATGAAGGATGCCTATTTTTTCATGCTTGTTGTAGAATCCTCGATTCGCAACGCTTCTACAACAACCAAGTGTAAAAAATCTAAATAAATAAATTGGTTTGTGTTTCATTGCAGGCATTAAGAAAATCAGCAACTCCACCAATTTCGACGCCATCAATAAGCTCATCCTGTCTGATTCCCATGGCATCCATTGACATGGAACAAGCTACCATTCGAACACCTGCTTTTAGGGCATCAGCCATCAATCCTTTTAAAGAGGGTAAGTTTTTGGTATCCATTCGCCATTTCATCATTTTGGTTCCCATGCCACCCATGTGCATCCGGGATAAAGGAAGCGCATCAATTCCTTTAGGCATCATACGACCAAACATTTTATCCATAAATTCTTTATTAAGGTGCTTGGTATCCATATCTTTTCTTAAGGCATTCAGTCCCCAGAAAGTAAAGAACATGGTGACATCACCATTCATTGCCGCAGCACCATTAGCAATAACAAATGCTGCCAGCACTTTGTCTAATTCACATGAGAAAACAACAAGTGTTGCACCCGTTTGTCCCTGGGTAACTGGTACTGACGCCTGAGCTTGAGACTGTGTTTTTTTTGCACGACCTATAACCAGTCCTTTTTCTTTTTGAATGGAAAGAACTTCAAGACCGTTGGCTTTGCAAAAAGCTCCAAAATCACTGGCAAATCCTGGATCAGAAGCTTTGACAATCAATTCCTGACCAGCAGCCAGTTGATTCATTGACTCTTTTAATTTCATAATAGGGCCAGGACATGCAAGGCCACAAGCATCTATATCTAAAGGTTCCATACTGCAATCTCCCTTTAACGTTTCTCCATCAATGCTTACGCATTCTATTTTTTCAACAGGGGTTGGATTTTTCACATTTATCCCGCCAATCATACTGGATACTGTATAACCATGTTGCTGCAAAACTCTTGAAGCAAAATAGCTCATTTTACCTAAAGCACATACAGTAACAACTGGTTTTTCAGGATCTATTTCTTTCAGATGTTTACGTAATTGAGGCATAGGAATATTGATTGCACCCTCTATTGGATTTAATTCTGCATTTTCTTTTGGTCGAACATCAATGAGTTGTGTTTCTGAATCTGTTGGTAGATTATAAACTGGATTCAGCAGACCTTCAGAAATATTTTGAGCAGCAAATCCTGCAATGTTAATAACATCTCGAGCACTCCCAAAAGGTGGTGCATATGCCAGTTCCAAATGACATAATTCATCTATGTCCAATCGACCTTTAATCGCTGTACTGAGAACATCCAGACGTTTGTCCACACCATCAAAGCCATAGGCCTGTCCTCCCAGCAATCGTCCATTTTCAGGCGACCATAATATTTTAAGCGTTACCTGAACAGCACCTGGATAATATCCTGCATGTTGATTTGCTGTAACAATAACACTCTTAAAATCAATATTTTCTGCGGCAAGTCTTTTTTCCGAATATCCGGTAATACCTGCTGCCAGACTAAAAACACGAACAATTGAGGTACCAATTGTTCCGGGGTAAGGTTTTGCTTTATCACCCATGAACATATGGTCTGCTGCTACTCTGCCCTGTCGATTGGCTGGCCCTCCCAATGGAACAACAACTCTTTTGTCCAGGATGGGATCAGCAGTTTCTGCAACGTCACCAGCAGCATATATATCTGGATCAGATGTTTGAAGGTATTCATTAACTTTGATGGATTTTCGAATGCCCAATTCTAAATTGGCATCTTCAGCCAGTTTAGATTCACATTGTACTCCAATTGATAAAATTACCAGATCAGATTCAATCGTTTTTCCGGAGTTCAAATGAGCGACCAAAGCGTTTTCTTTGGGTTCAAAAGATGAAATGCCATCTCCTAAAATTAAATCAACGCCGTTATCAATTAAGTCTACCTGGATATGCTTAACCATTTCTTTATCCATTATGGGTAAAACCTGATCTTGAAGTTCAACAAGATGAACGGTTTTACCTAAATGAACCAGCATCTCGACCATTTCAAGGCCAATGAAACCTGCACCAATAACCAACACATCATTAACCGAATCCAGCTTACTTTTGATATTATCCATATCCTGTAAATTTCTGAGTATCTGAATTCGGCTATCATCGATTCCTTTCATGGGAGGTCGTATTGGTTTTGCGCCTGGTGCCAGTAATAATTTATCGTATGGAATTTCGTGTTCTTCCTTTTTCTTGTGATCATAAACAACAACTATTTTACGTTCTCTATCAATTTTTTTAGCTTCTGTTCTGACAAAAATATCAATATTCAGTAACTCGCCTAATGTTTCCGGAGTGTGTATGGCCAGTGCTGATCTTTCTTTTATTTCACCACCAATATGATAGGGTAAACCACAATTGGCAAAAGAGATGTCTTCACCTCTCTCCAAAATAGTAATGGTTGCTTTTTCCGACAGCCTTCGGGCACGAGCTGCCGCCGAAGCGCCTGCAGCCACTCCACCCACAATAACCAGGCGTGTGGACTCTTGATTTTGGGTTATATCTGAACTCATAATGCTATAGGCTCCTTTTTTTTGAATCATAATGAAAAAAAATTTGTTGGTGAGTTGATCTAAAAACGGGTTTCATATTTACCTATTTTTATATTTTAATATTAAAATATCATAATATTGTCAAGTGTTGTTTTTAATTTTTCATAATAATCAGTTTCAAAATTTAAAATCAAAGTTTTATAAAATAAGGAAGTGCTATCAATACAAAACTTAATAAAATAAGAATAAGACTGTTTGAAATGAAATATGGAAATATCATTAAGCCAATTCCGCTTATTAATGGCATCATAGACTGTTGCTTTTTGCCATAAACAAAAAATGCAAAGCCAATTGAACCAAATATCACTCCCCACAGTAAACTTGATAGATTACCCATAGTTTAGACCCTTTTCTTTGAAATGCTCTGAAAAAAAATTCCCCATGTTTAATTTACAATTTCGTTACTTGTTTGTAGAGACAAGGCATGCCTTATCTCTACAAAGTATAGCCACGAAAGGTACAATTGTAAATGGGGAATTTAATTTTCGACCATTCCTTAGTAATGCTTCGAAAAAAAATTCACCCTCCTTAATTTACAATTTACAATTTCGGTTCTTGTTTGTAGTTATTCTGGGGAAAGACAACCACAAAAAAGCGGGTACTGTATGCCGGGTATTATGATGCCAGAGGGCATTGATATTTTCTGTGTCACAGCCATGAATTTTATAGTTCTTAAGACGATCTATGGCTAAAAATTGTCCTTTTATTTTTTTATCTCGGGATGTTTTTTTTCCCAACCACGTTCTTTCATGCGTCTTTGAACTGTTGAATAGGATGGCATTTTTCCTAATTCAGACTGTTGTTCAACACAGACCGCCAGGTTATCTGCATGAAGTTGATAACTCCAGTGCGGATCGTTTTTATGTTGCTTTTGAAGTATAATCAAAACGCTGTACTCATTGCTTTTGATTGTCCAGAATCTTTCCGAACTTTTCTTCCGAGGACTCTGACAGGATCAGTAGAATTCAAAGCCTTGTAATAGCAACGTTCAATGGTTACATCAATTTTTCCTCGAAGTGTTTTCCATTGAGTCGTTGATGGAAATGTTTGTTGGAAATAAGCTCGACCGCCTGGAGTTTCGACTTCAGGCGGTTAGGCTATTTTAAAAATAGCGAACGTAACGTTTTGGAATACGGCCTACTTGTGAATTTCAGAAGTCAAGGTATAATTATTTCTGGAAATCGCCTAAATTCATACAAAGCTATAACGACGCGCTAATAATTTCTTTTTCTAACCAGGTTAATGCAAAATCAAGCCATTCAATATCTTCTGTGATAGAATCCCTTCGAATCATTTTTGGAGTAGCAAGTCCTTTTGTTTCAGCATAGTCTTGAAATGAATCGATATCATAACAGCACATATAAAAAAAGTTTCTTTGGTGTTCTGATAATAATCTGATACCAGCGTTATTTTTTGCAGCAATCAAATCAAGCATTCGATCATTATATAAATCATAATCAGAAAGCTCTTGAGATTTTGTCCATTTCTCAAGAGTCTGCTGATGCTTTGCATAGTGCCCCTTACAATGCGCTTCCTTGATTAACATGTATGAAGCGGTTTTTTTTCCAGTTCCTTTTGATCGTGAAACTAACCTTGCTATCGGATAATACCTGCAAGAAGCTGGACGATCATTATATACCTGACAACCAGAATCCGAAACAAAAATACAATGTAAATCCAAGTTTGATTTTGTTTTCAACACAATAACAGGCAATCCCGTTTCCGGGCCTATAAATGATCGAGTATACTGCTTTAAAAAATCAGATGAACTGACTTTAAAATGCTGTTTCAATCTGACAATATCATACGGTGTTAAAATTTGTTGAAGATCCTGACAGCAGCTATTGAAGCATTCAATTTCAGGATCACATTTAAAATTGAATTTCTGTTGCGGATACAATTCTATCATCTTGTTATTCAAAACAATCTCCTTTTATAGGGTGTGCTATATTAATTGATGAAACATCATAAACAAAATGAATATTATATTATGAATGTTATTCAATATTCCCTTGATGATTAATACTTGACAAGTGTGAGTGCATAATGTTAATGTTCGCCTCATTTGTTGTATGGTTATAAAAATTATTATATTTATCAAATAGTTATTCAGAAAAACTTGAATTTCTGAGAAACAGTCTGTCCTGGATATGGGGCAGCTTAAATATAAAAGAGATAGAGGACGTAATTTCTTACAACCCGTATAATTAACATTAAAATTCCTGGAATTCAATATTGAATTCTAAAAGGAAAAAAAACTTAGGAGGAGTTAATGCCAAGTTTTGTCATTCAAGAAAAATGTGATGGTTGCAAAGGTGGGGACAAAACAGCCTGTATGTATATTTGCCCCAATGACCTGATGGTATTGGATGCAGATGCCATGAAAGCTTATAATCAAGAACCCGATCAATGCTGGGAATGCTTTTCATGCGTAAAGATTTGCCCGTCTCAGGCAATTGAAGTACGTGGATATTCTGACTTTGTGCCATTAGGAAGCAGCGTAATGCCAATGTTGGGAACAGAAGATATTATGTGGACATGCAAGTTCAGAAATGGAACTGTAAAACGATTTAAGTTCCCTGTTCGCACAACTGCTGAAGGTACAGCCAATGCTTATTCTGATCTGGTTGGTAAAGATCTGGATAGCGGTCTTCTGTCAACAGAAGAAACTGATGGCCTTGTATTACAAGCTCCTATCGCCACTGTATAAGAGCTTTTAATTCATTAACAATGAAAGAATAATTTTTAGGAGGATTATAAGATGGCATTACCTAATAAACCAAAAGGTGAGATCAAAGCGGTTCGCGATCCCCAGGTTGAAGAGAGAGAAGTAGATATTCTGATCGTTGGTGGCGGGATGGCAGCCTGCGGAACAGCATTTGAAATTAAGAAATGGGCCGGCGACAAAAAAATCTTACTGTGCGACAAAGCCGCCATGGAACGAAGTGGTGCAGTAGCTCAGGGGCTTTCAGCGATTAATACATACATCGGTGACAACACACCTGATGATTATGTACGTATGGTACGTAATGACCTTATGGGTATTGTTCGAGAAGATTTGATTTTTGACCTTGGCCGTCACGTGGATGACTCTGTGCATCTGTTCGAAGAATGGGGACTGCCGGTTTGGAAAAAAACCGAAGATAACAAAAACCTTGATGGTAAAAAAGGCCAAAAAATGGGTACCTTAAAAGGAGGTGCCAAACCTGTTCGAACTGGTAAATGGCAAATCATGATCAACGGCGAATCTTACAAAAGAATCGTTGCTGAAGCTGCTAAACTGGCTTTAGGCGAAGACAACATTCTGGAAAGAGTTTTTATCGTTGAGTTATTGCTTGATGCTAATGTTGATAATCAAATTGCTGGTGCGGTTGGATTCTCAACACGTGAAAATAAAGTATACATTATCAAAGCCAAAACCATGATGGTTGCTTGTGGTGGCGCTGTTAATATTTACCAACCACGTTCAGTGGGTGAAGGTAAAGGTCGTGCCTGGTATCCAGTATGGAATGCAGGATCTACATACACCATGTGTATGAAAGTTGGTGCTGAACTTTCCATGATGGAAAACCGTTTCACACCAGCTCGTTTTAAAGATGGTTATGGTCCTGTTGGTGCCTGGTTCTTACTGTTCAAAGCCAAAGCATTGAATGGTCTGGGCGAAGTTTATGTTGCCAGTGATGCAGCCAAGAAAGAACTCGAAAACTATGCTCCTTATGGAACAGCTGCTATTACACCTACTTGTCTTCGAAACCACTTGATGCTCTTTGAAATGAAAGAAGGCCGTGGTCCGATTATTATGGATACAGTGACTGCATTGGCTGAACTCGGAAAGAGCATGGACAAAAAAGAATTGAAACATCTGGAATCAGAAGCATGGGAAGACTTCCTGGATATGACTTGTGGACAGGCAAATCTTTGGTGTGCAACTGATACAGAACCTGAAAAGAAAAATTCTGAAATTATGCCTACAGAACCTTATCTGTTAGGATCACATTCAGGATGCTGCGGTATGTGGGTTTCTGGACCAGATGAAGACTGGGTACCGGCTTCTTACAAATGGGGCGATGCTGGCAAAATCTACAACAGAATGACCACTGTAAAAGGTCTGTTCACCGCTGGTGATGGTGTTGGCTGCTCAGGACATAAATTCTCTTCAGGTTCTCATGCTGAAGGTCGTATTGCTGCAAAATCAATGGCACAATACGTTCGTGATCATGCAGATTTCACCCCAACATTGGCGCAGTCTACAGAAGAACTGGTTGACCTGGTTTACAAATCAGTCCGTCTGTACCTTGACAATTGTGAATATACAACAGATGTCGATATTAACCCCAATTATGTGAAACCTTCTGGAATGGCTCTTCGTTTGATGAAAGCTACAAACGAATACGGCGCTGGAACTTCTACATATTACCAGACAAGCAGCAAAAACTTGGAAATCGTTATGGATCTTCTGTCAGTTATGCGTGAAGACAGCGAAAAAATGGCTGCTGGTGACCTTCATGAACTCATGAGAGTTTGGGAAATTTATCATCGAATCTGGACAGTTGAAGCTCATTTACGACACATTCAGTTCAGAAAAGAAACGCGTTATCCAGGATTTTACTACCAAGCAAATCATCCACAACAAGATGATGAGAACTGGTTCTGCTTTGTGAATTCAAAATATGATCCCAAAGCAAATGCCTGGGATGTCAAAAAAGAAGAATATATCAAAATTATTCCTGACTAATCGATTATCGTGATTACACGAAACAGGAATTTTCTGATATAATCAAATGTTAAATATAAAAAACCTCCAGGCACTTGGTGACTGGAGGTTTTTTTGAAATAAGTACCTGTACTGATGCTCTTGGATTTATGAAAAGACAATCTCCTGCCTCTTTCTACTTCAGGCGGTTTTATTTTAACCACCATGGCTTTAATGAGCAAAATGGGCATTTTGCCAATTCTGCCCATTAAAGGAATCACAATTGAGATTCAGTTGTTCATGACAATATATTCAATTGTTTTGAGCAGCAATGATTACAGTCGTCAATTGTGGTTACAAATTCTACAGATTTTTTTCCGCCTGAAGTGATTCATGATGCATCATTACAGAATATAGAAAGGGATAGCATGACAGACAAAGCGACGCCTCCAGTCAGTGCAAACATTCTGGTTGTTGGAGGTGGGATCAGTGGCTTGACGACTACGCTCGAAGCTGCTGAAGCCGGATATGAAGTCATTTTGCTGGAAAAAGAACCGTCATTGGGCGGTCGAGTATCCCAATTACGACAATATTTTCCAAAGCTTTGCCCACCGACTTGCGGCCTGGAAATTAATTATCGCCGCATTAAAGATAATCCAAGAATTAAAGTTTATACATTGGCAGAAGTTGAGAATGTTGAAGGTGTTCCTGGTGACTATACGGTTACGGTACGCATGAATCCTCGATATGTAACAGAAGAATGCACGTGCTGTGGTGACTGTGAAAAAGCCAGTAAAACTGATATTCCCAATGAATTTAACTTTGGTATGGACAAAACCAAAGGGGCCTATTTGCCGCATAATATGGCATTTCCTCAACGATATGTTGTTTCACCGCAAATTATTGGAACTGAGGATGCAAATCGTTGCAAAGAAGCTTGTAAATATAATGCCATTGATCTTGATATGGAATCCAAAACCATTGATTTTAAAGTAGGGGCAATTGTTTGGGCAACCGGTTGGGTACCTTATGATGCCACACGCATTGAAAACTTGGGTTTTGGCCGGTATGACAATATTATTACCAACATGATGCTGGAACGTCTGGCATCAAAAAATGGTCCTACACAGGGAAAAATTGTACGGCCTTCAGATGAAAAAGCGCCTGAATCTGTGGCTTTTGTACAATGTGCTGGTTCTCGTGATGAGAATCATCTGCCATATTGTTCATATATCTGTTGTATGGCATCCTTAAAACATGCCACATATATCCGAGAACAATATCCAGACACAGAAGTATTTATTTTCTATATTGATGTTCGTGCTCCCGGTCAGCGATATGAGAAATTTTATAATAAGCTCAAAGAAGATGATAAAGTCTTTTTAATCAAAGGCAAAGTCGCTGAAGTATCAGAGGACGATGCTGGTAACATTACAGTTGTGGCTGAAAATGCTGTTACAGGTGAAAAAATTCGAAAAACAGTAGATATGGCTGTTCTGGCAACAGGTATGCAGCCAACGACCGCAAACATTAAATTGCCGGCAGACCTGAATTATACAGATGATGGGTTTATCATCAATGATTTTGAGAAGGGCGGAATGTTCGCAACGGGTTGTGCCAATAAACCCGCAGATGTTGTTACTTCCAATCAGAATGCAACTGGTATGGCCCTTAAGGCGATTCAAACCCTGGTGAGGAGGTAAATCAATGAATAAAAAATTTGGTTTTTATATCTGTTCAGGCTGTGGGATTGGAGAGGCCGTCAATACCCAATGGATCATGGACAATGTCCCAAAAGAAGAGGGATATTCAAATTGTACTGTTCATCCTTTTTTGTGTAGCAAAGAAGGTGTTGATGTTATCAATAAAGACATCAAAGATAATGGTGTGAATACCATCGTCATTGGTGCATGTTCTCGTCGTGTTAATTACGACGTTTTTAAATTCGATGGCTGTATTGTTGATCGTGTTAATTTGAGAGAACAAGTGGTATGGTCACATCCTAGACCTGAAGATTGGACAATGCCTGAGGAAGTTAATGAAGACGAACCTGATCATCTTCAGATGATGGCTGAAGATTATTTCCGTATGGGAATGGTGAGATGTGAGAAAGTCGCCTTACCTGAACCATATAAATTGGATGCCAAAAGCGATAATATTTTGATTATCGGTGGTGGTATCACCGGCATGCAGGCAGCTTTGGATGCTTCAAAAGTCGGTTATAAA
>Ga0272440_1002036_pt1 | contig 16027 bp, 14 predicted proteins | sample SSMMMBAug17_FD_192440 | JGI IMG/M metagenome (GOLD analysis project Ga0272440, IMG submission 192440) | Marine sediment archaeal communities from Little Sippewissett salt marsh, Falmouth, MA, United States - SSM-MMB-Aug17 | ecosystem: Environmental > Aquatic > Marine > Wetlands > Sediment ... | reverse complement strand
ATAAAAACCGTGGTCTGAAATATACACCAGAAATATTTCCTTTTAGAATTTTAGGTGGATATAGCCCAAATGCTGCTTTTCGTAAGCAATTCGATGCAACAAAATCCAGTTCGTTCAGTAAAATATGGTTAAAAGGACGTTCCCTTTGTGTGATGGATATTCCGGTCAGGCAACTTCCACCTTTAATACGGCCATTATTGGCATAAGCAGATATTAAATGAATTTCTTTTACTTTATCAGCAAGAGCTTCTGTTACAAGAGATCTTGATTTTTCTCTGAGATCAGCCATTAGTGTAACATGAAAATTATGGTTCAGAAAGACATCTGTTACGTAGCGGATCCATGTCAGGTGATGTCCCTCTGTCTGAGGATCAACAATTAATATCGATTGGTTCATAGCATTTTTGGTTTTTTGGTTATTGGATTATCAGGTTTAATAACAGCCTGGGAAGAATTAGACAATGTGGACATCGTGAACGCTGTGAACTGTGAACAAAAAATGATTCCAAAAGGATCGACATTGTATAATTTTATTCACAGTGTACATTATGTCCACAATTCTTCACCTGAGACTGTATTATGGGTATATTAACCCTTTTTGATTTTATTACGATCCAATGGAATACCTTCCCAGGCAGCCTCAAGAACCATCATACAATCATCATAATCTAATTCTTCTGGATTATAAAAAATAGAGCCATCGCCCAAAGCCGTCTGAGATATTTTGGGAAGATCTTCTTTGGTAACCATTTGCTTTCCATCTCTATTAAGAACTTCCTTAAAGCATCGAGAATGTCGGCCATCAGTAGCATCGTATAAATCTTGATTTAGCTGTCTTACATAATCGATGACTTTTTCTGAGCGTTTATTTTTCGGTGTTTTTGCAAATATTTCAGGCCCAGCCAATGGATATAAAACCTCGGCGACATATTCTGTATTTTTATGAAGATTGTATTCAAGTCCATAAGGCAGAAGGATTGACATACAAGTTCCATGCGGCACATGGCAGACTGAACCAATAGAATGCCCTAATGTATGAACCATTCCAACCATAGAATTAGAAAAAGCAATACCTGCCAGGTTTGCACCTTTTGCAAGGGCAAGACGTCCATCCTGGTCAGATGGATTTTTAACCACATTCAATAAATTTTGACTTAACAATTCTATGGCAGACACGGCATGTGTATCACTCAATGGATTTTTTGCCAGACAGGTATAAGCTTCAATGGCATGTGTCATGGCATCCATTCCAGTTGCTGATGTTAAAAAGGGTGGAAGCGTCAATGTCATACGAGAATCAAGAACAGCGACATCTGGAAGTAAAAAATACGAAGTAAACAGCATTTTTCGATTTTTTTCGTGATCCGCGATAACGGCAACCAGTGTAACTTCAGACCCTGTTCCTGAAGTTGTTGGAATTGCAATCAGTGGATTCAGAGGTCTTTTGATTGCGCCTGCACCACAAAACTTAATCAGGTCATCGGCGTTTTCTGACACCACAATATTAACCCCTTTGGCGGTATCCATCACAGAACCACCTCCCACAGCGATGATAGCATCACACTTTTTTTCACGATACACATTCGCTAAATGATTAACTACTCTTAGATCTGAATCAGGAGGGATATCATCTTCGATTGAGCCAATAGTGATTTTATCTTTGATCGCATTGGTGACTATATCGATCAAGCCAGCACCCGCTACACCTTTATCTGTAAGAATTAAAGGGGTTTTGGCCTGTAATTGAGCAAGGGCATCTGGAATGCTTTCCAAGGCATTATGCCCAGCAAGGGTTTTCACCCTACAGCAAAATTCAAAATATCCAGGTTTATGCATATTAAGCTCCTTTATGTTACCAGTGGTAGGCATTAATGAATGGATTTTCCATCATACGCAGCAGTTAGTATTTTCAAGCATTCATCTTTATCCATTCCCAAACCATTATCAATTGCTTTTTGAGCAATTGCACCAAGGCTGTTTTTTGAGATATCAGCTTCATGTAATGTCATTGGAATTGATTTTTTTGTGGCATTAGAAATGTTATCATGAATTTTTTTAATGTATTGAATAATATTTTTTAGCTGCGAACTTGGAGACGATTGAGCTCGCTCATCAAAATCAGCCAGCGCATGAAATAATTTAGAAATATCTGCTTCATTTTTTTTCAGTTGATATTCTAATCCGTAGGGCAACAAAATACTCATGCAAATGCCTGATGAAATATTAAACATTGTACCTGCTGCTTTACCCAGCCGATGAATCATCCCTGGTGTAACATTTGAAAAGGCGCATCCAGCCATTGAGGCAGCATTTCCAATTCCCATATTGGCTTGTTTATCTTTTGGATGGGAGAGGGCTTTGGGTAAACATTCTTTGATATGTTGAATAGCGGCATGGGCATAGCACTCAATGAACTCATTGCTACTGCTATGGATACAAGCCTCTAATGCATGTGTCAAGGCAATCATTGCTGAAGATACCATTAATTTGGTATCAGGGGCTTTGAACAATACAGGATCAATTACCACTAAATCAGGCATCAGAAAATGAGAGGCATAAACCTTACTTTCAATAAAAGCATATTTGGTAATTTCAAAACCATTACCCCAGGCTGTTGGTACAGCAATAAATGGCATCAAACGATTTTTTATTGTATCAGTCCCCGCAAGTAGTTTTAAGTCATCTGGTTGTCCTGAAACAACAATATTTAATCCTTTTGCAACATCCATTGCAGCCCCGCCGCCCAAGGCTATAATAGCATCAAAGCCCTTATATAAAAATTTTTGAGATAAATTCCGGATGGTTTTTACATCGGCTGTTTTGGGAACTCCCTCAAATAATCCAAATGACATGCCAGAATCTTTGAATGCATTAACGACATACTTGCTCAAGCCTTTTTTGGCTGTTTCCTGATCGGTTATCACAATTGGACGTTCTGCATCCAACGCTTTCAACTCAATTGGAATATGGTCAAGTGCTTTTTTCCCGGCATTTGTTTTAACCGGACAAATAAATTCAATAGTTTTTGATTGTTGCATACATCTTTCCCCTTTCCTTAAAAGCCTAAAATGGCACGAAGGTAAATTTTTGTTCTGCCGATTAGCTTTCGTTCAGATGACCATTGCGGATATCGTTTGACAGCTAATTTTGCAATAATTTTAGGTAGAAGATATACTTCAACCAGATCCAGAATACGAACAACAGCACAGGCACTGGGGATATCACCATCAACGGTTAAACGATCATGACAGCTTGAAATGGCTGTACTTTCTTGAAATGTAAATAATAAGATTGCTGCTTCGAGATTCTTGATCGTCATATCAACATTAATTTTTCTGCCTTTTGATTTTGACCCTAAATATTTGACTTTACCATTAATATCTTTTCCCACCACCATTTGTGGACCATTAGGGGTAACTCCCAGAGAAAATACAAATTGGTCTGGGAGTTGATCAAATTCTTTTTTAATATCTTCATCTATTTTTGCCGCAGCCTGAATGGATCGACCAACAAACCATAGCATAATGGCTGTATACAGGCGCTTCATCCTTTTGTTTCCTGGGGTGATATCTTTGTATTCGCCCACTCTTGCCTCCTTTTTGTTATAAAAAATATTAAAGCAACTATGGCCTAAAAATTTATACACTGATAAGTTCTTGTTTAACCAAATTAAGGAGAAACCATTGTTATCGCATCAACAGGACACTTCAATTCACAAAAACCACAACCAATACAAATATTGGTATCTGACAGGTATGGTAAAAGTCTGAGCTGATCTGTTTCTTCAATATCGGGTAGAGATAAACATTGTACAGGACAAATATCAACACAACTCGAGCAAGATGTACAATTAGACAAGTCAAACTTTGGTCTGTCCCATTTTGAACGTTTTACAATTTCACACTGGACACCAAAATTATCATAAATAGCGCCTTTTGGGCATATTTTCCCACAAGCACCACAATCAATACATAGATCTTCATCAATTTTTTGTACAGTTTCTTTTTCGCCATAAATTGCATCGACTGGACATAGTCTTTTGCAAACTTCACATCCGATACATACATCTTTTATCGTATATGCCATGATTGATTTCCTTCAATAAATTTAAAGGCTATTAACAAATGAAGATATCATCATTTGTTAATAGCCCATTTAACAATTGATTTTATTCGATTCCCAAAGCACGTTTGGTTTCGGCTGTGGGTTTACCGGTTTTGGAATCCCAACCAAAAAATTGCCAGTATTCACTCATCAGTCTGTCAAGGTTGACGGATCTTCCTTTATTGGCTCCTCTTGATTGAGGTGGATCCCCAATTGATCTCAAAGGCATTTTAATATTTTTGGGTTCAATACCATGCTTTACATTAAAATCTTGTTTAATGGTTTGAATACGTTCGCCTATTTTCATTATTTCTTCACCCGATAGATTCCATCCCGTTGCAGCATTCAACCAATCAAAAAGAGGCATACGTGTAATTCCCAAAAATGCGCCAAACATGCAGGAGCCTGTACCATTAATAATATTCATGTATTTACTGCAAGCTGCCGCCATTTGGGTTTTTTCATCATCAACTGTATATTTGGTATCTTTGTGGTACAAAATTTTTGGAACAGGCAACCCTTTTAATCGTTTCCACAATTGAAACATTTCATAATACAAAAATGCTCCAATAGTATGACGTCCAGGTGTTGGTTCAACACTATAATGGATAGCAAAGCCAGGATCGCCCCGACCATCATGAGCAGCAGGTTCCTGGCCACCTGCATGAATCGCAAACTTTTCAGCGCCTTTTCCTATTTTTTGAGAAGCCACACGGACACCATCTGCAAGAATATCCCCTAATCCTTTCCGATCAATCATCATCTGAAGCATTTCAATCATAGCATCAGTATTACCCCATGTAAGCTCAATTCCATCGGTATCATCTTTGGTAAGAATTCCATTTTCAAAACATTCAATCGCAAAAGATAATGTATGGCCTGCTGAAATTGTGTCCATCCCTGCCCTGTTTAACATTTCATTCATATAAAAAATGCTATCTTTATCGGTATTCATGCATAATGCCCCAAGACAGATAACGGTTTCATATTCTGGTTTGTGTGTTTCTTCATATTTACCAGATAAAGTACAAATGCCGCCACATCCCAATGGACAGGAATAACAATGGTATTTTACTATTTCACAATCTGTGAAAACATCCGGGTTGACAATGTTTGAATTTTTGACAGGCCAATCAGCGCTTGATCCATCCCAGTTTTTGATCGGAGAGTCACCAATTTCAACGCTTAACTGGTTCATGGAAACCGTACCCCATTTTCTTAGAAAGATTTTATAGAGCATGCCATCCATAATCAACTGATGAGGCAAAAAGCGCATCAGCTTTCCAACATATGCTGTAGCAGGGCCTGTAACAAAAGGTGGTTGAAAATTGACCCATTTGCTGCATTTTTTGCTCAATCGTTTCATTTCATCATAGTTATGCGGTACTATAGGTTTGTGGCCAATGAGTACAAGCGCTTTCAGCTTTTTTGATCCCATGACTGCACCAAGACCGGAACGAGCGGCAATTCTGCCACGATCATTACATACACCTGAAATTAACGAACAATTTTCTCCTGCCTGTCCGATAGTGGCCACACGCGGTGTTTTTCCATGTGATGTATATTGTTCAATTAGTCTTTGTTCGGCATCGACAGCATCAACGCCCCAAAGATCCGATGCATCCCGAAGTTCCATTGTTTTGCCATCAATGTACAAATAAACAGGTTTTTCACTTATTCCTTTAAAAAAAATCCCATCATATCCACACTGTTTAATTGCGGGAGAAAAATTTCCGCCGCAATTGGCATCACCCCATGTACCAGTGAGTGGAGATTTTCCAACAACCATCCATCGACCGGTAAATAAACTTCCAGTCCCTGTCAACAGTCCGGAAACAAAACCTATATAATTATCCGGGCCAAGAGGATCAGCATTGGCAGGTATTTTGTGGTACAAATAATATGCCCCTAAACCTGAACCGGATAAATATTTTTCATATACCTCGTCAGGAATAACTTCCTCTACAAATTCATTTTTCGACAGGTCAACTACCAGAATTTTTCCCATATAACCTTTAGCCATAAAGCCTCCTCTTGTTCTTTTCAAAAAAGACTTTTACACGATAGTGAGAGATTTGTCTCACGATCGATCATTTAGACATTTCTAATACATAAAAAATTGTAAAAATATGTCAAAAAACCCGTAGGGTGTCAAGGACAATGAGTTGTAAAAATCATAAAGTTTATAAAAAGTTCTCATTCATCGTTAAAAACAATATCGTTTACCTTGCCAGGTATTTCGCTGCTCCAGATATTGATGAATCAATGCCAATGTAGCTCGTTTATTTAATGCCCATGAAGGTGCCACCAATTCTTCTGGATGCGGCTCTCCTGTTAATCGTTGGATAATCGTTCTTTCTGGTAAACGTTCAAGGACATCGCATACCCATTCGGCATATTGTGAGGGATACAGGCATTGATACTGCCCCTGACGGTACAAAACTTCCATTGGCGTGTTTTTCACAACATACAAAAGATGAATCTTAACAGCATCAACCGGAAGGGCAGCGACTGTTTCTGCTGTTTTGATAATATGCTCACGTGTTTCTGAAGGCAACCCTAAAATCAAATGAACGCAGGTCATAATATTTCGATTTTGTGTGGCCTGCATCGCATCAATAAATGCATTTGAATGATGCCCTCGATTGATAATGTCGAGTGTTTTATCATGGATGCTTTGAAGACCATATTCGACCCAAATAAGATAGTCCCTGGCGTAGGATTGTAATAAATTCAGTATATCCTTGGATACACAATCTGGTCTTGTACCGATGCATAGACCAACAACATCGGGCACAGATAAGGCTTGTTCATATAAGTGTTTTAATGTGTGGATGGGAGCATATGTGTTCGTATGAGCCTGAAAATATACTAAGAATTTTATTGCCTTGTATCGACGTGATAATCTTTGCTTTCCCAGCACTATTTGTTCTTTGACTGTCAGCTTGTTAGCAGCACCGGTTCCTGATCCACGGTCATTGCAATAAATACAACCACCATAGCCAAGAGTACCATCGCGATTTGGACACGTTAATCCAGCATCAACAGATATTTTTTGAACCCTGCAGCCAAAACGCCTGCGAAGATATTCATTTAAGCTATTGTATTTTTTTTGCATAAGCAAAAAAACCCGCCATTTTTTTTGGCGGGTTCTGTTGTTGTGTTTTTCGGTAACTCAAAATTTTGTTAAGCATATGGAATCATATGTTTTACAGCTTTTTCATTGGTTTTATCAATTATTTGACCCTGTCTAAGACTACGTTTTCGTTTGGTTGTCTTTTTGGTTAAAATGTGATTGGCATGGGATTTTGAAAATTTGAATTTTCCGGTCCCTGTTTTTTTAAACCGCTTAGCTGCTGCCCGGTTTGTTTTTATTTTTGGCATGATTGGCCTGAACTCCTTTCTAAAACTGATATGATTATTTGGGTGCTAATAGCATAAACATGTTTCGTCCTTCTAATTTTGGAAATTGTTCAACAACTGCCACTTCCTCGGTTGCATTCATAATACGTTCTAACATTTCTTTACCTTGATGGGTTAACGTAATTTCACGACCTCGAAACATGACTGAAACTTTCACTTTATCTTTGGCCTCAATAAATCGTTTAATATGACCAATCTTGGTGTTTAAATCGTGATCGCCAGTTTTCGGACGAACTTTAATTTCTTTAATTTGAAATGTTGCTTGTTTTTTTCTGGCCTCTTGCTGCTTTTTTTGCTGTTCATATTTGAACCGGCCGAAATCCATAATCTTACATACCGGGGGTTCTGCATTTGGCGAGACTTCAACAAGATCAAGTCCAAACTTTTCGGCTTCTTCCAACGCACGTTCTTTTAGTATAACGCCGATTTGATGGCCATCCGGATCAATGACCCGAACTTCTCTCGCTCTAATTTGATTGTTGATGAAAACTCGTTTAGCTATGTGACACCTCCTGAGATTGTCTAAAATGTTAGCTTTATGGGTACTTATATAACATTTTAGAGTTACATAAATCAGGTCTACCCAATTAACCTTTATTGTTTTTTTTCATTTATTAAAGGGATCAAAGAAAATCAAGAAAAAATATGAACTAATTAAATATATTCATATCTTGTTTTCGATCTTGAATATGTTTGCAAACCATCTCTATAAATTGCGCTAATGGTATCCCATGTGTAACATTACCATCTAATGTCCGTACTGAAACCGTTCCATTTTCTTTTTCTTTATTTCCCAAAGTTACAATCAGTGGAATTTGATTTAATTGTGCATCTCGTACTTTTTTCTTAAGATTTTCAGATCGGACATCCATTTCTGTCCGAATTTCTTTTTCTTCCAGTTTTTGTTGAATATCTCTGGTAAAAGGAATCAAATCATCATTTAATGACATCAACACCACTTGAACGGGCGCTATCCATAATGGAAATTTTCCAGCGTAATGTTCTACCAAAATTCCCAAAAAACGTTCAATAGAACCATAAATAACACGATGAATCATGATGGGACGTTTTCGTTCGTTATTGGGTTCTATATATGAAAGGTCAAATCGTTCTGGCAATGACATGTCCAATTGTATGGTTCCGCATTGCCATGTTCGTTTGAGTGCATCCATAATATGAATGTCAATTTTGGGACCATAAAAAGCGCCGTCGCCCTCATTGATCCTGTAAGGTTTACCATACTTCTCTAACGCATCTCTTAATCCCTGAGTGGTATTCTCCCATTGTTCATCTGTACCAATTGACTTTTCAGGACGTGTTGACAATTCCAGATGAAAACTGAGTCCAAAGGTCGAATAAACTTTTTCCACTAGCTGAAGAACACCTAAAATTTCATCACAAATTTGTTCTTCAGTCATGAAAATGTGGGCATCATCTTGATGAAACGATCTTACACGAAATAGTCCATTCAGCACACCGCTCATTTCATGCCGATGAACCAGTCCGATTTCAGCAGATCGAAGTGGTAATTCTCGGTATGAATGAGGTTTCATTCCAAATAAGAGCATACCTCCTGGACAGTTCATGGGTTTGATGGCATATTCTGTCTCATCGATAGTTGATGTATACATATTTTCGCGATAATTTTCCCAATGACCGCTTCGTTCCCAAAGACCTCGATTTAGCATAATTGGCGTTTTTGTCTCCACATAACCCGCTTTTCGATGTTCATATCGCCAATAGTCCAGCAGTGTATTCCATATGACCATACCTTTAGCATGGAAAAAAGCCATTCCTGGCGCTTCTTCATGAAAACTATACAAGTCAAGCGCTGTACCTATTTTTCGATGGTTTCTTTTTTTGGCTTCTTCCAAAAACGTTATATAAGCTTTCAATTCTTTTTTATCAAAAAAGGCTGTACCATATATACGCTGAAGTTGCGCATTTTTTTGATCTGCCCTCCAATAGGCACCAGAAGCTTTCAAGAGTTTAAAAGCTTTAATAAATCCTGTATGCGGTACATGAGGGCCTCTGCATAAGTCAGTAAAATCTCCCTGTTCATAAAGAGAAATAGTCCCATCAGTCAAATCTTCAATTAATTCAATTTTATAAGGTTCTGTTTTAAAAAAATCTAATGCATCAGATTTAGGCAATACTTTTCGCTGAAATGGAATTTTGGCTTGAACAATTTTTTTCATTTCAGCTTCAATTTTTGGGAAATCTGCGTTTGAAATAGGTTCCATATCAATATCATAATAAAAACCATCTTCAACAGTAGGGCCAATGGTTAATTTGGCATCTGGATATAAATGTAAAATGGCCTGTGCCATAACATGGGCGGCACTATGACGTAAAATATCTAATGCTTCAGTATCTTTAGAGGTAATAAACCGAATCGCTGCATTTGTTTCTACCGAAGTGTTTAGATCGACCAGACGGTCATCGACAATCATTGCAATGCAATTTCGGGAAAAATCCTTAGATATTGTATCTGCTATTTGAAAGCCTGTTATTGGTGAATCAAATTGTTTTATATTTCCATCAGGAAATGTTAGTTCAATCATTTTTTTCCTCTGTTTCGATTTTTTATCGAATACTGCATATTAACGATACTTTAGCTGCTTTTATCAGTTGCTGGATTTTTTTAATCTTACAATAAATAATTCTCTTTATGTTCATATCAAATTTTTAGCTAAATTGTTTACGATATATAAACTTAAACAACAGGTCAAGAAAAAAACTGCCATTTATATATGAAATTGTTTTGCTTTATTAATTATCTTGAAATTATGAACAATGTTCAATATAGTGATCAATGATCAATTAATGTATATCTTTATCATTACTTTAATTACGATATCCATTAATATATGGACATATACGCCCATCAATGATTAATTTTTAATTTTATATGAAGGAGACGTTATGTACGACTTTTTAATAACCCCTGAAGAGCAGGCATTAAAACAAGAAGTGCGAGAATTTGTAAGGGAAGAAATTTCAGGAGATTTTTTGCGTCGGATGGATAAGGATGACATCACTTATCCCCGAGAATTTGTAGAAAAATTAGCTGCACGTGGATTGCGAGGTATAAGATTTCCAAAAAAATATGGTGGACGTGCAATGAGTTGGGTTGCAGATGTAACTGCCACCGAAGAAATTGGCTGTTTGGGTATGGCCTTAGGTTGTGCCTTTGTAATGCCATCGATTGTTGGTGAAGCCATTAACCTGTTTGGTACTGAAAGACAAAAACAACAGTATCTAAAGCCATATATCGAAGGAAAACTGGTTGCAGCAGAAGCATTAACTGAACCGCGAGGCGGATCAGATTTTTTTGGTGCCATGACACGTGCCGAAGTAAAGGATGACCATTTTATATTAAATGGCATGAAACGTTTTGTCGTTGGGGCTGAAGGTGCAGATTTTTTTCTCGTTTATTGTAAAACCAATGATGATCCTTCTGCTCATAAATACAACCGGTTAAGCTTACTAATCGTTGATAAAGGACCAGGCGTTGAAACAGAGTATATGTATGGTCTAATGGGGTGCAGGGGTGGGGGCACAGGAAGGCTTGTATTTCGCGACGTTAAAGTACCCAAAGAAAATCTTATTGGAGAACTGCATGGCGGTGCTCTTTGTTTTCATCAAATGATGATCCCAGAAAGAATAACCTCAGCCGCTGGTTGTCTGGGGGTATGGGGAGCTCTTGATTTATCTGTCAGATATTCTAACAGACGCCGAACTTTTGGAAAAGAAATTCGTAAATGGCAGGCTGTAAATTTTAAAGTTGCAGATTCCATTACACAACTCGATGCGGCTCGGGCGATTACCTATATGGCTGCCCGTGCAGTTGATGAAAACTATCCCAATGTCCGACGAATCGTTAGCGAAGCCAAAAGGTTTACAACTGAAGCTGCCTGGGATGTTGTCAATAATGCCATGCAAATTATGGGTGGAATTGGCTATACAGATGTCTACCCGGTTGAAAGAGCACTTCGCGATATAAGACTTGGAATGATATGGACAGGCACGACAGAAATTATGAATTTGATGATCCAGCATGAGTATTATAACGAAGTATTAAGCGATGACTATAAACGCCGCAAAATGGAAGATGATGCCATGAATCCAGATGATAGTGAACGGTGTTTAAATGATGAAGACATGGATCGCGTATTCGGCGGTGGCTTATCCTGATGAAAAAATCGAATACATTGACCCAGCTTAAAGCAAAAGAAAAAGATTCCCGGCGGCTTCTTATTTTAGATGCCGCAAGGGAACTTTTTTCCAAAAAGGATTTCAGAAAAGTCACTGTCCGGGAAATATCAAAAGAAGCGGGAATGAGCGTTGGAACAATTTATAATTATTATAAAAATCTTGATGACCTCTTTTTAGATGTTTTCTTGATTCATGCTGAAGCTATCGTTGGAATGCTTGATCAAAAATTCCCAAATGGTGCATCATTAAATGAACTGTGTCATTTTTATGTTACATATTTAAATAAAAACATGACCTTTTATCAGATGATGAGTCATTTTATGATTAGTGCGAATCAAACCGGTAAAACAATTGAAAAGCTTGACAATATGATGCGAACATTAATGGATCGGATTGAATCCTGTATAATCATTAATAAAACCTCAAAAAATTCCAGATTATTGGCCCATGCTCTATTTTCTGCATTAAATGGAATAATGATCAGTTATGCACGATACCCTGGCAAAACAACAGATGAAATTTTCAATCATACGATTCGTTTGTCCCAGACAATTGCAACTGTCTTTGAAAACTGAATATCAATGACGCCGATGATTCAACAACTCTTATGTACATGAATAGAAGTTATTGATTTTATTAGAGCCGAATCTTGCGAATTTTGAGTTTCGAATTATGTTCATTGGTGGGTGTGAATCTTTATCATAGCAACTATTGAGTAAACCCCAGCATTAAATTGCTTTTTTGGCATATATGAGATATGAAAAAAACAGGTATGTTTATTAACTAAATTGTTTTTAACTATGGAGGACCCACATGAATATTTTGTCGCCAGTAACATCATTATGCCAGTTTGCCTATCAAACTGTTGGAAGAACCATTTCTCCTGTAACAAACATTTTGACGAATACGACAGATAACATTGGAAGAACGCTTCATCCTGTCGTTTCTTTAGTGGACAAACGCATTTTACCTCCCAGAGACTTATCAACAGTTACCACATATGATCCTGAGGATGAAGTTGATCCCGAAAGTGTAGGACTGACAATTGATGCTAAAAAAGCCATCTGGTCAGGCGTTAAGGATTTGTATCGTACAGGTATTTATCCGGGAATAAGCTTTTGCTTACGTCGAAAAGGAAAAATTGTTCTGAATCGAGGACTTGGCCATGCCATGGGGAATGGGCCGGGAGAACCGGCATCTGCGGAAAAAATACTGATGAGACCTGACACACCGGTTTGCCAGTTTTCTGCATCCAAAGCGGTTACCGCCATGCTAATTCACCTTCTGGTTGAAAAGAAAGAAATCGATTTATTAGATCCAGTCGCTCATTATATTCCGGAGTTTGGCTGTCATGGCAAAGATAAAACATCAATCTATCACATTATTTCTCATCATGGGGGAATCCCCAGACCTCCAGAAAATGCAGACCCTTCTTTGTTGTTTGATTTGGATGAATTCGTTCAAGTCATGTGCAAATGCAAACCTGAGTCCCAGGGTGGACATCGAATGGCTTATCATGCCATTACCGGTGGTGCAATTCTGGCTGAAATTATAAAAAGAGTCACCGGAATGACTATTCGACAATTCCTTGACGAACAAATCAAAAAACCACTCGGGTTTCGATATTTTAATTATGGTGTTGATGATGCTGATCTGGATAAAGTAGCAACCAACTATGCGACAGGTTTACCACTTATTTTCCCATTTTCAAACATTGTAAAACGGGCATTGAGTGCATCATGGAATGAAGTGGTCAGTGTTTCAAATCAACGTGAATTCAAACAGGCCATTATTCCTGCTGGGAATTTATATGCAACGGCTGATGAGATGACGCAATTTTTTCAACTGATGTTAAATGGTGGAGAACTCAATGGCGTTAGAATTTTTAAGCCCTTGACCATTCAAAAAGCGGTTATGGAATCTGATTATATGAAATTTGATGGAACAATGGTGATTCCCATGAGGTATAGTGCAGGACTCATGTTAGGAGCATCTCCGGTTGGTATGTGGGGACCCTTTACAGCATCTGCATATGGTCATATAGGATTTATTAATATTTTTTGTTGGGCAGATCCAGAAAGAGATATTTCTGTTTCTCTTCTGACAACTGGAAAATCCTTATTTAGTGAACATCTGGTTTATATTGCCAGTTTATTGTCTTCTATCTCATGGCATTGCAGAACTGCAGGTCTTCCGGGTGAAATTACTGAAGTTTATTCATCATATGTGCTTCCCATTCAAAAAATTCTTAAGCAGTATTTATTGAGATGGTAAAAAATGTTTACTCAACGAAACAAAATTACCCCAATTATTTGCATAGCAATTATTTTGCTATTTTCAATTGCTGGTGAACGGACTTATGTTTCAGCCATGACTATTCAGGAAGAAATAGAGCTTGGTAATATTTTTGCCCGCCAGGTCCGTTCACAAGTGACCCTGATTGAAGATCAGGATATACTTTCGTATGTTCGTGCTGTAGGAAATCGGCTGCTTGAAAAAGTTCCTGAAAAACACTTTGATTTCAATTTTTATGTTATTCAGGAAGACACATATAATGCGTTTGCAGGGCCGGGAGGCCATGTATTTGTCCATTCTGGTCTGATCGAAGTAATGGACTCTGAATTGGAATTGGCAGGTATTCTGGCACATGAAATTGCTCATGTCATATGCCGTCATATTTCTGAACGGATTGATCAGTCCAAAAAAATGAGTATGGCCAGTCTGGCTGGAACCATTGCTGGAATATTAATTGGCGGTAATGTTGGGATGGCAATGGTCTATGGCTCTGCAGCAGCGCAACAAAGTATGTTTTTAGCCTATACACGCGAAAACGAACGTGAGGCTGATCAAAATAGTCTGCGCTATTTAAAAGATGCTTCCTATAACGGAAAAGGATTATTGACTATTTTAAAAAAAATACGAAAGACAAGTTGGGTCGATGTGAGCGATATGCCAACATATATAATGACTCATCCCGCTTTAAATGAACGATTGATTTATATTGACACAGCATTAAATGCCACCCCTGAATTTAACAGCCCTGCAAAAAATATTGTTCCTGATCACTTCAGAAAAATAAATATTCGTTTACGTGCATTATATGGTGACAAACATCAAACCAAATTATTTGAGAAAAATTTAAAAGAATCTCCAGATGATTTTTTATGTCGTTATGGCTATGGTCTGCGGTTAGCTGTATCTGGAAAACGCCAAAAAGCATTAACTGAATTAAAAAAAGCCCTGCAATTTCGTCCCTTTGATGCTGATATTTTAAGGGATACTGGCATTGCTTTTTTTTATGATGGTCATTATGAGAAAGCGATCAATTATCTCAAAAGCGCCAGAGATATTGTTCCTCATGACATTGAATGTCAGTTTTTTATCGGTCGCACACGCGAAAAATTAGGTCAAACAGATGCTGCCGCTGAACTTTGGGAACATCTTCTGACCATAAATCCTGAACTAAATAAGCTGCACTATTATCTGGGAAATCTCTATGGAAAAAAAGGCATTACCTCAGAAGCACATTATCATCTTGGTCTCTTTTATGAAAAAAAAAACAATTTTAAACTGGCCAAATTCCACTTAAAAAAAGCTTTATCCGAAACAGATAAGTCAACTAAACGCTATACAGAAATTGAAAAATTATTAAAATCCATTAAACAACCCAATAAAAAAAAGAACCCTAAAGCGGTTGGATTTAGGATAAGTCATTGAAAAAATACTTCATCTTATTAAGTTGTATCCTTTTAGTATTCATGACGAATGTTCGACATGGAAACTCAGAAAATACTGCGCACATACTTCTAATTCCATTTACAATAGAACCGACTTCAGAATTAACCCTTTCAAGACGTATAACAAACACCCTTATTTCTGTCTTAATGACGCAAAAAAATATTAAGATTATTCATAGCAATATGGAATACTCTTCATCCAATTTGTTTACCCAAGAGACGCAATCAAGAATGAGTCATTTGGCTAAAGAAAAAAATTGTGATTATGTGATATATGGGAATGTAAACATCTTTGAAAAGCGAGTGTCGTTGGGAACATTTTTGTTAAATGTGCCAAAACAAAAGATACTAAATTCATCTTATGACGTATTGAATACTATTGATGATATTCCCAATTGGCTGAACAATTGGGTTGAAAAGGCAATCGGTTGCGTTAAGTCTCAGCAAAACCTTACTTATCAGAAACCACCCCAAATAATGTCTGTTGATAATGAAATTATAGGGATGGATACTGCGGATATTGATAATGACAGGCAAAATGAGAT
>Ga0272440_1002035_pt1 | contig 16027 bp, 9 predicted proteins | sample SSMMMBAug17_FD_192440 | JGI IMG/M metagenome (GOLD analysis project Ga0272440, IMG submission 192440) | Marine sediment archaeal communities from Little Sippewissett salt marsh, Falmouth, MA, United States - SSM-MMB-Aug17 | ecosystem: Environmental > Aquatic > Marine > Wetlands > Sediment ... | reverse complement strand
TCATCTTCTTCAGTGTAATCCTGGTTCAAAAACAAAAATGAAAAGTTTGGTACGCATATGCTTGATTTTAAATTGTTGAACAGTCAAGCATTTTTAAATGGGGAACTTATTTTCCGAGCATTCCATAGTGATATTAAAGGTGAATATAAAAAAAAAATTATATATGATGAAAATTTTCGCATGATCTTCTAATAGTTATAAACATGGCATGTCATAACCAACAAATTTTTGTTAATGAACAGCTTCAGCTTTCAATAAAGACAACAAACCAAAACTGCCAAAAATGATATTGGTGCTCCATGCGGCTAAAAATGATGGCAACTGGCCGGCATGCCCCAAAGAAATGCTGATACTATTCATCATCCAGTAAAAAAAAGCTGCCACAACACCAAAAACGATAGGTTGTGCAAGACCGCTGATTTTAGCTTGTTTCAATGCTGTTCCAGAACCAATGATACTCATGATCAGGCAAATAAATGGAAAGGCAGTTTTAACATGCAAATCTACCTGATAGATGGTGGCATCGTAACCTTCCTTACGTATCTTTTCAATATAGGCTTTCAATTCAGAAAAACTCATTTCTTCAGATTTTTTGGAAACCCGCACCAAATCTGAGGGTTTAAATGCCAGCGGCATGGAAAGTTGATCTGGATATGTTACTTTTTTCGTTTCACCTGTTTCTTCCAATAGTTGATACACAGGCGATTCAAATATCCATTGGTCATTCTCATAATGCGCATTTCTGGCATCCAATCGTCTGGTCAGTTTAAAATGATTATCAAAAAAATAGAGCGTAACGCCATGTGCAGTCTGTTTGCCCTGATGAAAAAATGCAATATTGGCAATGAGTCCATCACCTCGAATCCAAATATTTTTTTCACGTGATGTGTGGACCTTTTGATTTTTGATTTCTTTATACCAGATATAATTGGCCTTATCTGCTGTCAGTGGTACGACAAATTCGGTAAGAAAAAACATGGCTATCGTAGAAATAATCCCAAACCAAACAATGGGTTGCAATATATAATATATGCTGATTCCACTGCCTTTAATAGTCATAATTTCATTATTTTTAATCATCAACCCAAATGTAATCAATACAGCCAACAATACACAAATGGGTAAGATCTGACTTAAAATGAATGGAATTTTTAACAGCATGTATTCAATGAACCTGGAAAAAGGCAAGTCTGTTTCCAAAAAATTGTCGATTCTTTCGATAAAATCAATCAGTAAAAAAATCATACTGATTGCGATCAAAACAAGCATAAATGATTTACTTGTTTCAGTCAGAATATATCGATGTAGCAGATGCATAAAGACATTACTGTTTTTTAGCGATTGTTTTTTCAATCATCTGGATGTAGTCCACTAAAATTTGACTACTTTCCATTAAAATGGCATCAATTTCATTATCATCTTTTTCTTTTTGATCTGTGTTAGATTCGTCAGTATCGTCATCATCAGTGGATTCCAATTTTTTTAAGGGCTTCAATCCTTTTGCCTCTCTTTTTTTATTTTCCCATGATAGCTTCCATTGATCGATATCATCACGTTCTTTTTTTCGTCTGGGTTCACATAAAGAGATACGCGATTTTTCCTGCTGCTTTTCTCTAAATTTCAGATTGGCTTTCAAGTATTCAAATTCAACATTGCCATTTATACGTATTTCATGATTCTGTTTTAACTTGTCAATTATTTGTGGTTCAATTTGATATTTTGAATAATCCGCAGGCGTAATTGAATCGCATTTCATAGCATGGGGAAGCGTACTTTCGCCGATTTTTTCAGGATTATATAAAGGCGGAAATAAAATATCAGGAATGATCCCCTGATATTGGGTACTTTTTCCAGAAATGCGATAAAATTTGGCATGAGTAATTTTTAATTGCCCCTGTTGCAAGTCTAACAAAGACTGAACTGTGCCCTTACCAAAACTTTGCGTGCCAACAATTATTCCCCGATGATAGTCCTGGATGGCGCCTGAAAAAATTTCTGATGCTGAAGCACTCATACGATTCATCATGACCAACAAAGGGCCTTCATATACAATATCCGAGTGTCGATCAAAATATCGTGTCACCCGGCCATTGCTTTCTCGAACCTGAACGATTGGCCCTTTTCTGATAAAATGACCGGTCAATGCGTTAGCTTCTTGCAAGGCACCTCCCCCATTATCTCTTAAATCAATAATAAGACCGGATATGTGCTCTTTTTCCAGTTCATCAATGAGGCGATTGACATCTCTGGATGTACTTTTGTAATCTGCTTCCCCTTCATGATAGGCCTTAAAATCCAGATAAAAGGTTGGGATATCTATAACACCAATATTATATGTTTTTTCGTTCCGGGTGATAGGCACCACTTTTTTATGCGCAGCCTGTTCTTCAAGTTTTACTTTATCACGTGTAATTTTTATAACATTGGTTGACTGGTCATCCGCAGCGCTCGCAGGAATAATTCTCAAGTAGACAACAGTTCCTTTTGGCCCGCGAATCAAATGAACAACTTCATCTAAACGCCAACCGATAACATCGACAATATCAGCCTTTGATCCCTGTCCAACACCAACAATTCGATCTCCAGGTTGAAGTTCTCCTGCTTTATCAGCAGGTCCGGCGGGCACAAGGCGTAAAACCTTTGTAAATTCATTTTCTCGCTGAAGAACTGCGCCAATTCCCTCAAGGGAAAGACTCATCTGAATATTGAAATTTTCTGATGCACTGGGAGAAAAATATTGTGTATGGGGATCGTATACCTGTGTCAAGGCATTCATGTAGATACGAAAAGCATCTTCACTGTTCGTTTGACTGGCGCGATTCAGCTGACTTCGATACCTTTTATGAAGCAGCGGAAGAATATCTTCCATTTTTTTACCAGAAAGTACCAGATTCAACATTTCATTTTTCAGTCGTTTTCGCCATAATTCATTTTGCTGTTTTAACGTCTTTGGCCAGGGCGCATTTTCACGATCAGTTTCAAAATACTCATCTTTTGAAAAATCAATTGTTTTGGCATCGTTCTCAATGTATTTCAACGTAAAAATCATACGCTCAATAACACGTTCCTGATATTGATTAAAAATCTTATATGCCACAACAAGATCGGAATTTTTCATAAAATCATCAATTTGTTGACGATAGGGTGAAAATGAATCAATATCAGATTGCAAGAAATACAGACGAGAGGGGTCCAGGTCTGAAAGATATGTATCAAAAATAATTTCAGATAAATCATCATCCAATTGTACTTTTTGATAATGATGATATTTCAATTTATAAACAATGCTTTTCACAATTGCTTTATGCTCCTGCTCAGGTTCAAGACGCGTATAAAAGTCTTTTTTATCAAGCGGTTCATTTCCAAGTAATGCAGAATGAATGTCTGCAAATGCAAGTTGTTGGGCCAGAAAAGCTATGATTATCCCAGACAACAAAAATTTGATTAAACGTTTGTTTGACATTATTATTCCTATTGTTTGTTATAATTAAAAAATAAAGAAATCTATTTTGGTTACACGCAATAATTTTATTTTAATTCATTTGCAAATACGACTCCAAATAAGACTGAATCATATCAATAATTGTATTATCTGTTTCATTTTGCAAAATATCATCCAGCAAATGAGCGGCCACAGGTTCTTTTCTATTAATGACTGCTTTAATAATATCTTGCCGAATTTGTTTATCATTTTCATGATAATACTGTTCAATCAACTTGGCTGAGACATTTGCTGACAGTTGATCTGATGAAGATATTGCAAGTTCTGGTTCTTGATCTATTTCAGGCAATTTATCAATTTCGTCAGATTGAACATCAAGCTTACCAATTGCCTGAATTGCCGATTGTCGAATTGAAGCTATATTCGATTTAATAAAAGGTAACAGGTGTTGAGTGCCTTCCGACATTCTGGCGTTTCCCAATGCTTTGATACAGGCAATCACATGACGTTCATCAGAATAGTTTTGCAACATTCCGATTAGTCGATTGTGAATAAAATTTGCTGAAACCGAATTTTTGGCCTTAACCAAAGTATGATCAAGAAGGCCAAGAGATAGTATAGCGGCATCAGAACGATTCATTGCCTGAATATCATCGCTTTCTTGCTCCTTAGAAATTAATTGAAACAATCGATTGATCAAAACAGGTTTTGGTGATGCAATCCCCCCTGCAGAGACTGCTGCTTTTAATCGAATATCTGGTGCCTGATTGTAATCCAGAAAAATATCGCTAATTGCACTTTGTGCATCTTCATGACCGATCATCTCCAGAATTAATATAATATTCTCGGCGGTACGTCCCTGAATATTGAGATTCTTTATCAGGTCTGGAATAAACCCCGCTTCTTCAGGAAACTTTGTCAGAAACTGTTCCAGAGCATGAATATGCTCTAATATCACATCCTGCGATGCATTTTCAAGGATATCTTTTTGAAACATTTCCAGTTGCGTAGATAAGGCCATTCCTTCAGAGATTTTTTTTCGATTATTTTTTTTTGCAAAATTATTTTTCTGTTTCTCATTATCGGCAAAGGAATTAATGATTTCAGAAACAGGCATTTTTGTTTCCCAAATAAACAGTTCTGGATCGAGCTGTTGCAAATCAGGGGTTAACAGTACTTTCGTTTGTCGTCTGTACCATACTGCATGCTGAGAAACAAATATGGCAAATATTTCTTCACCCGCATATGATTCAATCCATGAGGCATCATCTGAAAGTGTTATTTGATGGTTAGATTGTTCAATGATACCTCGAAATTGAAACTGATCTGTTTTAAATGTACCATGATCCAGATCATTTAAAACAGTGCAGCGGATATTTTGCTTTGTCAACGCCTTACAAGATTGGGGTTCAAGCATGTATTCAACTTTAAATTTTCCAAAGGCGTGTTGTTCTTGGGTTCGCCACTTTCTGGAAGAAGAACGATTACCATCTGATGGCACAACAGTCTGTATTGCATAAATAATTTCAGATAATGAGATTCGACTTTGCGCATCCAAATGGGGCGGAAAATAAAACTGATCTGGCAAACCATTGGCATGCATAGTAATCAAGAAAAAAGGACGAAACAGCGCTTCAAGATCCTCATCTTGTACCAGAGTATCCGAGGCGTCTCCAACGCGGACATTGACATTGGACAACTGACACCCAATATAAACAATATCATCTGCCTCATTTATTCCAAATATGCGAAAGTTCAGCGTACAACGAATCTCCATATGAATTTGCAAAACATAATTGTCGTTCCCGGCCATCTGGCCTTCAAGTGCTGATGGATATGTCTGGTCGATTTTAACGATATCTAAATGGTATAATTGTTTTGCACCTGTATGCCAGTTCAAATTAATTTTGCAGTTTTTTTCAGATGGCATTTCCTGGTTCTGTCTTATGAACGTAGTATCATTTTGAAAAAAGTTATCCCGCTTATCCCGAAACCAGTTGTAATAAGCTAAACCCGCAAGGATCACGATGACAATGATCCACAAAAAACGTTTTCGTTTTCCTGGTTTTTTCGTTTCATTTTTCATTACAATGATCCATCCATCATGACGTACATCGCTACAAAAATCAAAATCATTAAAAAAAGCCACAGCAAAATATTACTTTTTCGATGAGAATTTTCTAATAATTGATCACCATCTATTTCTATGATTGATTGTTCATCAGATAATACTTTATCTGGAAGTTTTTTTATGGTCTGGGACGATTTTATGGCACTTTCAATTATTTCAGAATAATGTCTGGATAAATACAAAAATCGTCTGGCATCCTTACATTTTTCATCCATATAAACCACGCGTAAAAATAAATCGCTGGCATTTTGGCTCTGCCCTGATAATAATGATTCCAATGCTTTCAAATAAATCTGGGAAAAAAGTATCCGATTTTGAATTTGTTTCACTTTGTTGGTAGCCTCAGTGAGCAAGTATGCATTCAACTCATGACTTAAGATATCTTTTTCATAGGCAATTTTTCTCTGATAATCTTTCACTTTCTGGTGTTTTAGTATTAAAGTGATATATTTTTCATGAATATCATGTGCATTTGGATCAAGCTCAAGAATTCTTTCATAAACAATCAATAAATGATTGTTCTGATCTTTTGGATCTGCATATCGCAATTTAATATTTTTTAAATGTGCGTTAATTGACGAATGCCTGTAATCATCTATTGAATATGCATATAAAGCCTCCAGTGAATTGGCCTGAATTTTTAACGCATTTATCAATCGGGATTTGGCAGCATCAGGTTTGATTTTAAATAATTGTTCAAGAATTTTTTGCGCCTGGATACAGTGATCCTGTGAAATCAAAATATCTGCAACCATTTGATTGGCTTCAATATGTTTTGGATGGATACGAATGATATGCCGGCCAACCTCAAGTGCATCATTTACGCGATGGGATTGAAATAGATGCGAAGCCGCCTGATATAAATAATCACTGACCAGGGGGATGGAATCAACATTACTAAGAATTGTTTGAATTGGGTGATGTTTCCGAATCCATGCAGTCAAGAACTTACAAATAATTTGATATCCATTATTATGTTGCGAAATAATTTGCCAGATTTCTAACATCTGTAGCGCGTGTTTCAAACGTTCATAAAAAATAGAATTACGCGTTTCATCAAGACGTTGTTCAATCTGCCATTGACTGAGAGGCTGGTCAGTCTCAGCAAGACAGGCTGTGACGAGTTTTTGATCAATGGTTAATCTCTCCCAGATCAACTTCATTGATTTTTCATATCGAAGCAACACGCCAGAAAATGTTTGGTCCGGCGATGCAGCGTATGGCAGATTTCTAAATTCCCGACAAACAGCATCAATTATTAAAGGATATCCACCTGAAAAATCATGAATGGCAGCAACTATTTTTTCTGGCCATTGAATTGAATTATTTCGTTCAACATATCTTACCAGAGTCATTGTTTCATCAAAGGACATGGTGGAAAGATGATGCAGGCGAAAATTTGAAAAAAGGGGCATATATACTTCGGTGATATCAGTTGATAAGTGTCCACCGGTAATTATAAAAAATATTTCGCCCGCCAATTGAGACAGAATAGATCGCAACCATATAAAAAAAGGATGGACTGAATTAGAATTGTCAGGCAGATCAAATTCATCCACACAAACAATCAGTCTCTTATCGGGTGCCAACTGATCACGAATTGTAGGTAAAAAACGTTGCGAAAAACAATTGACAGGATCATCGGATAGATCAAAAGCGATATGCATTTCAGTGACAGTTCGGCGTATTATCTCGGAAACAATGGCTTCAAGTGCGGTATCATCAAGGGAAAGCGGATCAATATAAACAGGGACATGAATGTTCTTCTGATGAATAAGCGCGCAAAAGGCATCCAATGCAGATGTTTTGCCAATACAAGGTTGACCAAACAAATATGCGCCATTTTCGTCAGGGTTGGCTGAGAGAGTCAACATTTGCTTAAGAAAGGATTCTCGCCCGACGACATACGTATCTTTTCGTGTTTTGTATATTTGGACAAACATGAATAACCATACGATCTAATAGTTTACAAAGAATTCAACCACTTAATGCGCTGCAATACCGGTGGATGAGAATAATTTAAAAAAACATATAATGGATGCGGTGTCAAATTTGACAAGTTTTGAACAGATAGTTTTTTCAAAGCAGATACCAAAGCATCAGGATTATTAGTCGTTTTCGCTGCAAACTGATCCGCCTGATATTCATTGTATCGGCTCAGGCTCTGAAGTAGAAGTCCCAGAAAAAAATCTATGGGAGAAAACAGCATCCCAAAAAATATCATTCCTGCATACACTGATGGCTGACTCATAAAGAAAGCATTAAAAAGACCATCATAGGAAATAAAAATAGACAACAGATAAAACATCACGCCGGAATATATAATACCAATTGCCATATTAATCCATACATGATTTTTTTTGTAATGGCCCATTTCATGCGCAAGAACGCTTACAAGCTCGCTGTGAGTCAATTGATCTACAAGGGTATCATACAAAGCAATTCGTTTATTCTTTCCAAATCCTGTAAAAAAAGCATTGGATTTGTTCGTTCGTTTTGATCCATCAATTATAAAAATATTTTTCAAAGAAAATTGAATGGACCTGGCATAATCTAAAATCATGTTTTTTAGTTCACCCGCTTCAAGCGGTGTGAATTTATTAAACCATGGCATGATCCATGTTGGTGCGATAAATTGGATAATTATAACAAAGATCGTAACAACAATCCAACAATACCACCAGGCATTGTCTCCGGCAACTTCAAAAAAATAAAGTATGCCAGCGAACAATGGCGCGCCTAATATAATTGAAAGAACAAGGCTTTTGATTAAGTCCATGATAAATGTTTTAACAGTGGTCTTGTTAAAACCAAACCTTTCCTCAATGACAAAGGTTGAATATACTGAAAAAGGCAGGGATAAAAACAGTTTAATTACACCCAAAACACCCACAAAAACCAACCCTGATCCAACAGGCCCCAATGCATAGGATCGAATCCAATCATCAAGATATGCAAACCCATGACCAAACCAGAAAATCAAAATAATGATCAAATCCAATGAAGATACCCACCATTCAAATCGGGTATTGACTTTCAAATATTCTTGGGATCGGGCATACCGATCGGCATCATAAATATTTTGAAATGGTTCAGGAACTACAGGGCTTAATTGCTTTAGATTGACAATATCTGCCATTAAGTTAAACAGATAATCAACAATCATCGCAATGAGAATAATCCAGGCAATCCAATTCATCGCTACAACCTTAACGTTTTGAATATATTTATTTTAGGAATGCTTAAAAAATTCATTCCACCATTTAAAATTTTCGTATTGTGGTTTTTGCACTTTACAGACATTGCTTGCTACGTCTGTACACGACCTTATTATTTTATACGATCAAGATAAATGGGCATGTCATTTCAGCGCATTTCTTAATTGTAATACACCTAAAAAAAAATCTTATAGCACATTTTTATGTTGGCAGGGCAAAAAAAAATTTAACAGGAAAAATAAAGTGCCCCCGGCAGGAATCGAACCTGCGGCACAAGGATTAGGAATCCTTTGCTCTATCCACTGAGCTACGAGGGCGAAATAACCTATTCAACACTAACCATCTGACCAGGAAATATTTTACTCCCCGGATTTAAGCGATTCAATCTCAAAAAATCAGCCAACGTCATATTATGCTCCATTGCAATTTGAAAAGGGCTATCTCCTTTTTTAACACGATATCTATGATGCCCTCTTGTTCTTTCTTTGGTGTTGACCGGTATTTTTAATTGTTGACCAATGGATAATTGTGTTGATGTCAGATTGTTTGTTCGAACGATATTTTTAGTTGTTGTATCATATTTTCGTGCGATATTCCAGAGAGAATCTCCTTGTTGAACATAGTGGGTTATCAGACTGGATCTCAATTTCTGGTCTGGCCTACTTGATTTTTTTTCCTTTCGTTGAAAATATTTATTTTTCGGGATACTCAATTCTTCCCCGACAACAATATGACTATTTCGCAAGCTATTGGCAGCCTTAAGATCATCTACATGCACCCCGAAATTAAGTGCAATACTGGAAAGCGTGTCTCCATTGCGAATGCGATATTTAGACTTTGATGACCTTTGCGAAGATCTTGAACTGGATTCACGCGCATATGGAATTTTCAGGGTTTTACCAGCAATAATGCGATTATTCCGCATTCGGTTGGCATAGCGAATATCCCGAGTGCTTACACCATATCGTTTCGCAATATTAGAAAGCGTATCACCACTTCGTACACGATGATATTTTACCTGTGTTCTTCTGGATAAACCTGCTAATGGTATTTTATCAATAGATGCCATAATCTGCGATTTTTTACCAATAGGTATTTTAAGCAGGTAATTCTCTGGCGGCAAAATCCGATAACGTAACTCAGGATTCAATTCATATAATGTTTCTGCCGGTATCTTTATAGAAGCAGCAATATTTTTTAAATGAACCTGCCGGTTAATTACAATCTCCTCAACAGGCGGAGGGGAATCCAGTTCATTGGGGTTAAAGCCGCATTGTTTCATGTGATTGATAACATATAATGTTGCCAGATATCTGGGAACATACCGGGCAGTTTCAAGTGGAAGTCGATCATACAAATCCCAAAAATTATCCAGATACTTTATATTTTGACGCTGAATTTTTCTCAGCACACGGCCCTCACCACAATTGTAGGCAGCAAGGACAGTGGTCCAGTCTCCAAAAATCTGATGAAGTTCTTTTAGATATGCAATTGCAGCCATAGTGGACTTATAGGGGTCCATACGCTCATCAATAAATCGTGTTCGTTTCAAACCAAACTTATATCCAGTAGAAGGGATAAATTGCCAAAGGCCAAGGGCACGCGATTTTGAAAGTGCTTTAACTTTAAACCCACTTTCGATTAATGGGAGCCAGGACAATGCTTCCGGCAATCCAGCTTTTTTAAGCTCCCTGACAATCATTGGCCGATAACGTCCGGAACGTCTATATGACGCAATAAAAAAAGAGCGTTCAACGCCGGTAAAACGTTTAATTTCTCGCCTGACATGGTCGTTTAAAACAACAGGAATTGCTTCATGAGTACCAGTTACAACAATATTTCTTGATGCATAAATCTCAAGAATTCGTTTTGAAATCATAAATCGCAAATCTTCTTTTTGCTGAAAAAGTGCGGGATCATCTGTGTTGATACTCAAAATTAATTGATAGGCCTGGTCCAAAGCATCAATTGCATGATCCAATTCCCCTTTCTGCCAATATTCCTGGCTTGCCTCACAAAATTCAAGGGCTTCGTCCAAGGATTTTTGTTCTGACGACACTTTTGGATATTCAGAAAATGATGGCGCCTGAGGTCTATTTGCATGTTTTGATTTTGGTTCAGGAAATGGCGCCTGGATATTCATTTCCATAGGACTATTGTCTTCAGTCGCTATTTGAACATCCTCAAAATTCGGTCTTCCCAATGAATTTTCGGTATACTGCTCGTGATGTCTATCTTGCACATTGTCAGATTCCGCCTCATATTCATATATTGATGTATACTGACTATCAGGTTCCAATGCTGTCTGACATCCAAAGCAAAGGCCTAAAATAATGAAAAACAGATAATGCAAAATCTTATTCCTCCACTGTCCTTTTGGTGCTGAACACCTTTTTTTTAAATTAATACATATATTTTAAACTGCTATATTAATCATATTTTTCACTTAGACGCAACTGGAAATTCAAGATGTATAAAAAATATTGTTTTTTCCTGCCAGTACGCTACTCGAATCTTCGATCATGTAACAATTAAGAGAAATAAAGCGGCCATAAGGATATGTAGATATAGAGAATGAAAAGTAATCCGCATTATAATTGAAAATACTCTCCATTCCATTTACGCCTGTCGCAAAAGAATAAAGATTATTAAAGCCTATTAATTATGGCAAAATAAATGATTTAAGGTATTCATCATATATATTATTCTTCAATTTTGAATATATTTTTTGGAAAAAAAATAAAAAAAAATGAATTCTTCTCTTGACAAGTGTTCTATTTTACTATTGTATGCTGAATGAAAAGGATAAACTTTTATTATTCTAACGTTATTTTATTAATTTAGGAGGTTTACATAATGACGAACGAAACAATAAAAGCCATGTCAAAAGCATTGGCAAATATTGGAAAAGAATTGAATACTCTTTCAATGAGTATGTTGAATTTCTGTGATGAAACTATGGATCAAACGATTAAAAAGGAACCACCGCCTACAGAAACGACACCTACAGAAACGACACCTACAGAAACGACAATAGAAGAGGAAAAAGATACTAAAGCGGTAAAACCTGTTTCTACAAAAAAGATCAAGAAAAAACTGGGTGAAACAAAGAAAGCTGAAGCAAAGAAAGCTGAAACAAAGAAAGCTGAAGCGAAGAAAGCTGAAGGAAAGAAAGCTGAAGCAAAGAAAGCTGAAACAAAGAAAAAACTGGTTAAAAAAACTAAAGAACCTACTGTATTAGATCGTGTATACAAGGTTATTAAGAGAAGTCGAAAAGGGGCAACAGTTGAAAAAATTAAAGAAGCAACCAAGCTTGATAAAAAACAAATCAGTAATTCTTTATATAAGCTGAGTACTAAGGGAATGATAAAAACTGTATCAAGAGGTGTTTACGTTCCAACTGATGAGGGGTAATAATCGGAGTCAATGTACTTTAGTCGGGATTTCAATATTTCTTTCACATCCTGACTGAAGTACTTTTCATCAAATTGGCAATGACTTTGGAATGCTATGAAAATAACTTGCTCATTTTACTTGATCGTCCAAAAAATAAGGTCATGTAGAGAGGTAGCATGCTATATCTCTAAAGGATAAAACCCCACAAAGAGTTTTTTTTGAAATGGGGAACTTATTTTTCAAGCATTCCTTATCCTATTTTGTTATTCATGCATGATAACCAACATTGCACATAGAGGCGCAAGATTACTTGCACCTGAGAATACACTTGAAGCCGCTCAACTCGCGCACATATCTGGTGCTTCGATGTGGGAGCTGGATGTTCAATACAGTGCGGACAAGAAACTAATCATTATTCATGATGATACACTCGAGCGTACAACGAATATTCATTTGTTTACTGAGTTCGAATCCAGGTTCCCCTGGCGTGTTTGTGACTTTACAAGTATAGAGCTACAGAAACTGAATTTTGGTTATGCCTTTATTGAAACGCCCTCTGATATTCCATCTAAACATTATAATGCTCCTTTTCTCGATAATGCTGTTATTCTTTCAAAAAAACTTGGAATTGAAATGAATATCGAAATAAAAGATATTAATGGTCTTTCCGGTTATGAAACCATTGCCAGGCATGTTTATGATACAGTAAAAAAAAATTTATACTTGCCGCATGTTCTCTTTTCATCATTTAATATAGACTATTTATTTCAAATCAGAAATATAGATGCCCACGCACGAATCGCAGTGCTGATGGACAAACCGGATGATGATTTATTCCAATTACTTAATAGACTCAATGCACAGGCGTATCATCCACACTGGAAAATAGTCAATCAGCCCATTATTGACAGGATGCATCAAAAAAAAATACAGGTCAATTTATGGACTGTTAACAACAAAAATGACATGTCACGTTTTATCAAGATGGGTGTTGATGGCATCATTACAGATGATCCAGCTTTATTAAATTCCATAATCAAATCATATATTGAATAATAATTTGAATTTGCTAAATTGGAGAGATTTGATCGTAGAGGTCAAACTCCCTGAAACGCCTAACATAAAGGAGGCAAAAAAGAATCTATGAATTCAGAGAATGAAAAAACTCAAGACCCCTTACGTCTTGTAATTGTTGGCGGTGTAGCAGCAGGTGCATCTGCAGCAGCACGCGCACGTCGTTTATCTGAAAAGGCGTCAATAACTATCCTGGAACGTGGTGAAGATATATCTTTTGCCAATTGTGGACTGCCTTATCATATCGGTGGAGATATTGCTGAAAGATCAGCCTTGGCCATTCATACCCCCGAGAGTCTTAAAGAATTAATTAATGTCGAAATTTTTGTTCGTACTGAAGCTACTAAAATAGATACCCGCCAAAGAATGGTTATTGCATATGATCATAAAGAAAAAAAAGAACGACAATTCCCATATGATAAGCTCTTACTGGCACCAGGCGCCAAGCCGATTCGTCCCCCAATGCAGGGCATTGATGATCCACGAGTTATGATTCTGCGTAACCTTCAGGATATGGACAATATTAAAAATAAGTTGGATTCGGCAATGAACGTTCTCGTTATTGGCGCAGGATTCATTGGATTGGAAATGGTTGAAATGCTTGTGAATTTGGGTAAAAATGTCCATCTCGTAGAACTTCAGGATCAGGTACTCCCTGTGCTTGATAAAGACATGGTAAAACAGATTCAAATAGAACTATTGGAAAATGATGTCAATTTGATATTGGGTGATGGCATAGCATCATTTGAACCTAAGGACACTACGATATTGGCACACTTGAATTCAGGCAAATCCATTGAATCTGATCTGATAATATTGTCTATCGGCGTACAATGCGAATCGAAACTGGCTGAAGATGCCAACCTGACGTTGGGTATTCGAAAATCAATCAAAGTCAACGAATATTTACAAACATCAGATCCAGATATTTATGCTGCAGGTGATGTTGCTGAAACAGAAGATCCCATTTTCGCCAAACGTGTCACTGTTCCTTTAGGCGGACCGGCAAATCGACAGGGACGCGTTGCTGCAGATCACATGTTTCTCGGTGATAAAGCCAGACCTTATCCTGGAACAATTGGTACTTCAATTGTTCGTGTTTTCAGCCTTGCCGCCGGCATCACAGGATATTCTGAAAAACGACTGGCAGCCGAATCTATCACATACAAAAGCGTAATCGTTACTGCCAATCAACATGCTGGTTATTATCCCGGAGCTGTTCCATTGACATTAAAAATCATATGGTCGCCTGATGATGGCAGATTACTGGGCGGTCAGGCATATGGTTATGATGGCGTTGATAAACGTTTGGATGTTCTCAGTACTGCAATCAAAGGCAAATTGAATGTAGATGATTTATGTCATCTCGAACTGGCTTACGCACCACCATTCGGCAGTGCGCGTGATGTTATCAATATTGCCGGTTTTGCGGCCCAAAATATTAATGATAAATTGATGTCACCGGTATATGACCTCCCAAATGATAATAATACTCAGCTCATCGATGTACGCACGAAAGAAAGCGCCGACTTGCATCCAATTCCTGGCGCAAGCAATATACCCATGTCTGAACTCCGAAAACGATTGGATGAAATCGACATCAGCAAACCAGTGGTTACAGTCTGCGCACTGGGTAAAATGAGTTACTTTGCAAGCCGTGTATTAAAACAAAATGGCTTTGATGTATACAGTATGATTGGTGGTATAAATGTCAAAGACCCACAACCTGTGCAACAGATTAATGAAAAAAAGGATGGAGATATTATTATGACAGCACAAGATATTCCCCCATTATCGATAGATGCCTGCGGGCTGGCTTGCCCCGGGCCGATTATGAAAATTAAGGATTCTATCGGTCAGCTTAAAACCGGGCAAGAAATAATTGTTAAAGCATCTGATCCAGGTTTTGCAAGTGATTTCAAAGCCTTTAGTAAAGCCAATGGACTTGAAGTTCTTTCAGTAACCAAAGATAAGGGGATTATTACCGGGCATGCAAAAAAATTCGCTCAATCATTTCAACCAACACCCGTTTCAGCGCAATCTGGTGCCACACTGGTCGTATTTTCTTGTGAATTGGATAAGGTATTAGCCTCATTTGTCATTGCAAATGGTGCAGCGGCAATGGGTGGAGATGTGACCATGTTTTTTACATTCTGGGGCTTGAATGTCCTTCGTAAAGATATGACGACCATGCCGCAGGATAAAACGTTTATGGACAAAATGTTTGGTCGGATGATGCCCAAAGGAATCAATGCCTTACCCCTTTCACGAATGCATATGGCTGGTATGGGCACACGCATGATGAAATGGCGTATGAACAGCAAAAATCTTCCATCTCTCGAAGGACTTTTGGCTGATGCCCAAAAAGCTGGTATTCGAATGGTTGCTTGCTCAATGTCAATGGATGCAATGGGACTTACTCAGAATGAATTAATTGATGGCATTGAAATCGGTGGCGTTGCTGATTTTTTGGATGCCTGTAATCAGACGAAAACCAACCTTTTTATATAATGCATATGGGACGATTTTGAATGCTATGAAAATAACATGCTCATTTTTCTTGATCATACAAAAAAATTAGGTCGTGTAGAGACATAGCATGCTATGTCTCTACAGTACATTATTATGATAGGCGGAAGCGGGCGTATGTACAGTTTAGGGGAAGTGGATTTCATACAAGGAATGCTCGATCTCGGCAATTGCAAGAACAGCGTAGGGCTAAAGCCCAACGCTGAATTGAGAAAGGACGCTAAAGCGCCCTCATAC
>Ga0272440_1002034_pt1 | contig 16030 bp, 10 predicted proteins | sample SSMMMBAug17_FD_192440 | JGI IMG/M metagenome (GOLD analysis project Ga0272440, IMG submission 192440) | Marine sediment archaeal communities from Little Sippewissett salt marsh, Falmouth, MA, United States - SSM-MMB-Aug17 | ecosystem: Environmental > Aquatic > Marine > Wetlands > Sediment ... | reverse complement strand
TAGGTACTGAATTGGTTGCAGACTGATTTTATCCATATTGAAAAGATCAACCAATTTATTGATAATTTGCTTAATGGTATTGAGGGCGCTTTAGCGTCCTTTTTCCATTCAGCGTTGGGCTTTAGCCGGCTTTAGCCCTACGCTGTTCTTGGATTTGCCGAAATTCATCATTTTTCAATGATCATCAATGAATGTCCGACTTTTTTGGAATGCGCCCTTTTACTTTTATCTACCCGAAAATTTATGATCGCTTACTTATTCATCTTCTTCAGCGTAATCCAGGTTCAAAATGAATAGAATTGACTCTTTCAGAAATGAGGAACTTATTTTCAGAGCATTCCTTATTCATCTTCTTCAGTGTAATCCTGGTTCAAAAACAAAATGAACAATTATTAAATGAGGAACTTATTTTCCGAGCATCCCTTAAATATACCCGAAAATTTTATGATCGCTTACTTATAAACATAAGATCGTGTAGAGACGTAACATGCTACATCTCTACAGTACATTTAGCTCAAAACAGACAGTATTCATAAATGGGGAAGATATTTTCAGAGCATTCCTTGAGAATGGAAATAATTCATGGCTCGATAATATAACGAATGTTGTAGAGACAAAGTATCCCCTGTCTCTACATATCAATTACACCCAAAAAAAGCGCATAAATTATTTAGGCAGGCGCTATTGGTTACATTCAAACAAATATTTTCAAGATTTCTAAGAATCCTTGACAATCAGACCAGGACGTTTTTCCAACTCTGCCATCAGACTCTCGGATTCTTCACTATTCAATACCATCATCTTTTCAAAATGTTCGTAGGCTTCCAGGCCCTCAATGAAAAGAAATTGCATGCCATAGCCGCGTTTTCTGCAATGAACAACTTTGCACTGAAACATAAGTGAAATTGAATTATCCTCATGCTCATTGTTTAGCATGAGTGTTAATGTACAAACTTCGCCCTCTTTTAGACGATCTTGTGTGTCTGAATTCGGTTCAAAAAATAAACCGCCAAAACTGATATTGCGTGTTTTTCCATTAACTGAATAACTGTTTTCACACTCAATTTTTGCCTCTAATTTAATTTTTAAACGTTGATGCTTTCTTTTTTCCACATACATATTAAGATCCCCTTTTTTATTGAATTGTATTATACTTGTTAATTTCAACACTTTTCAGATGACTCAATTGAAGATCACTGTAAATTTTAATCAAGAATGGGCGCATCTGATTTTCATCCGGATTCTTTTCAAAAAATTGACGATAATAATCCATGGCTGCCACAATCAGGCCCTTTTCTTCCAAAAAATTGCCCATCAGAAATCCATTTTCAGGATCAATGTCTTCAATGGCTTTCTTTTGAGTTAACAATTCAGTCTGCTCTTGATCAGACATAACATAGAGTTTCAATTTTTTGGATGGCTCAAACAAAGGGATGCCATCTTTTAAAACAGTAACGAAATAATCATGTTGACCACTGTTAAGAGTCGGTACAGTGTAGCGCACAGTTGATGAATCAGTATCTGCTGAAATGTTAAATTGATGAGAATCAATAGATAATCGGTAACTGTATTCAGCCCCTAAATGCTGCCATACAAGGTCTGGATAAACTGAACTGATTGTAATGCTTTTGGCTGTTTTCAATTCAAATGTAGGCGATTTTGTGACTGATCGCCGGATAACTGCGCTTCTTAAGGCTTTGAAATACTTTTTATGCATATCTCCCAACAAATGAGTCACTGACCCTTTGCTTGTGAGAAGGCCATATTTTTTCACAATACCATTTTTATTAATAAGTATTTGCGAATTTTCTGCCAGGAATTGAATGGTGCTATTTTGTTGATTCAATAACCTGCAAGTGCTATTCTTTCCTGTTTGAATCTGATCGTCTGCATATAAAAATTTATTACGCATAACTGCTGACCATTTTTGACCATCACGAGAATACTGAACCAGGCCTTCAGGTCTGATTAATAAAAATTGTGGTGCCTGTATTTCTGCCATAAGCGGTGAAACAAATACAGATTCAAACATAATGCTTAACAATAACAATAACACAGTAAGCAAATGATTATACATAATGTACTCCTTTATCTGACATATTATTACAAAACGTTTAAATATGATTAAATGGATAATAATTATAAATATAAATTTAGCAAAGAGCTGTGTATATTTCAAGATTTTTCTTCAGAATAGTCGCCGTCAAGTTTATCACACAGATATGAAATCTGTCTTTTAATGTTACTATTCTGTTTCATTTTTTTTTCAATTGTCGTAACTGAATGAAATGCAGTTGCATGATGTCGCCTAAAACTTTTCCCAATTTCACCCAACGAATGATCTGTATATTTTCGACACAAATACATACAAATTTGTCGTGGAATGACGATGGCCTTTTTTCTGGATTTGGAAATTATTTCATCACCAGTAATCTTGTAATGTTTGCAAACCAGTTTTTTTACAGTATCCATTGTAATTTCGTTCTGATTCTGACAGATATTTCCAATTACAGCTTCAGCCAGTTTGAGATCAATAGCGCTTCCCATCAATGAAGAACGTGCCGCCAGACCAATAAGCGCACTCTCCAATTGGCGAACATTTCTGGTTAATTCGGTTGACAGAAAATGATTGACCTCTTCCGGAATTACATAACCATTCAGTGCTGCCTTTTTTTGTAATATACGAAACCGTGTATCATAGTCTGGCGAATCTATTTGTGTAATTAAACCAGAGCTTAATCTTGAGGACAGATTATCATGCAATTTGGGTATTTCATTGGGTGCGTACGTACTTGTGAAAATAATTTTTTTATCAAATCCAGTCAATGCGTCTAATGTGAAGGATAATTCATCCTGGGTATGATCTTTTCCACTTAAAAAATGAATGTCTTCGAGAATGAATACATCACAAATTTGCCGATATTTTTCTTTGAACTGATTCATCTTTTTTTGTTGTAAGGCCTGAATCATTTCATTGGCAAAATTTTCAGCAGTCACATAGTAAATACGTTTTTGGGGCATCATATTTAAAATTTGATGGCCAATAGCTTGAGATAAATGGCTTTTTCCCAGACCTGTTTTGGAAATAATATATAAATTGTTACCTGTAAGTTGTTTGTTGGCAGCCATAGACAGTGATGCATTATAGGCAAATTCATTGCTTTTTCCAACCACGAATTGATCAAATGTAAATCCTTTTTGAAAAATTCGTCCTGCATTTGATGGCTTATGAATATTGGGCAATGTTAATTGCTGTTTCGTTTGTGGGATTGTTCGGGCAGCCGGCGAAATAATCTGTTTCTCCTTTTTTGCGGCTGATATTTTTTTAGGAGACGATGCAATATCGATTTTCACTGTAATGGGGGTTTCAGAAACAGATTGTAATGCCTCGGAAATAATCCCTAAATAACGTTGATTAATCCAATTTCTGGAAAAACTATTGGCACAGCCCAAAACGATTTCATCGTTTTCTGATTGAATCATTTGCAAGCCATCGATCCACATACGATACGTATGTCCGGGCATTTGATCCTTGATTGATTGTTTTGCTATTTTCCAGATATTGTTCATCAGTTTATCATTATATATATACAAACGATAAACGCCCAATTTAGATTCTCATATACAGTAGGGAAAATCTATAATTGGACGTTTATTGGTTTCATCATTTGTTTAAGGAAAAATAATTTCCTGTATTGATCAATGTTTCGGCCATTTGTGAACGTTTATGTGCACGAATGGTTGAAACGTTGGTCAAGCTAATTTTACATGGTTGTTGTGCTTTAGAGACCTAGCATGCTAAGTCTCTACAAGACTTTCATTTTTTTTTGTACGTTCAAGATATATGATCCTATTATTTTCAGCGCATCACTATAAAAAAGCATCGTCCTCTTTTATTATACAAAAAAGTCTTATATGCCAAATCGCACGTTTTTGATTTGGCAGATCATCAAATCAAACTTATGGGAAATAGTGTATTTTTGAAGATATTTGATCTGTCTTCCAGTCTTTGACAGAAAAACAAATAATTTTGAAATTGTCGGAAAATTATGAACATTGACGAATAAATAAAAATGATTCCGCTCCAGACGCAACGACATTAGTTGAATTTATGGCAGAGTGTCAATTCGGATAAATCGGATTTTTTATGGCTGGAAATTTTGAAAAATTCAGAATGGCATAATTTTTCAATTCAATGAAATAATTGAAAATAAAAATTCTTGCTTTTCTAAATACCCTTCATTTGTTTGAAAAATTAATTTTTAGCATATTATACAATTTTAGGGCAGTTATGAAGGTCAATATCAAATCCAGAAAAATTTTTTTCCTTGAAAAATCTCAAATTTTCTCAAATTTTCACGAAAATAATTTTTTTGATTCAATATTCAGGGTCACGTCCTATGACCTGTCAAATCTGCTTGGAAATCAGTGGACTGCAAAAAGAATTGTTTGAAAAATATATCTGATGGCCCATTGATAATCAAAATGGAATTGCCTAATGATCAAAAAACAGATATAATTTAATTATTGAATTACAATTAAGAATAGGTGAAAATTTCATGAATCATATCCGAAATTTTAGCATAATTGCCCATATCGATCATGGTAAATCAACATTGTCAGACAGGCTCATTCAGGCAGTCCATCTGGTTACTGAACGAAACTTTGTGGATCAGATCCTGGATACAATGGATATTGAACGAGAACGCGGCATTACCATTAAAAGTCAGACCGTGTGCTTGCCGTATACCGCATCCGATGGTCAGAACTATACGCTTAATCTGATCGATACGCCTGGCCATGTCGATTTTTCTTATGAGGTTTCACGTGCCCTGGCATCATGTGAGGGGGCACTTCTTTTGATAGATGCCAGTCAGGGAGTTGAAGCGCAGACCCTGGCCAACTTTTTTTTGGCAATGGAACATGATTTAGAGATATTGCCGGTTATCAATAAAATTGATTTGCCAGCCGCCGATGTTGATCGCGTAAAAGACCAGATCGACAAAGAGCTTGGACTTGATCCAAATGATGCCATTCTTGTTTCAGCCAAAGAAGGAACCGGTGTTCCAGAATTATTGGAAGCGATTGTCCAAAAATTGCCGCCACCAAAAGAAACCATTGCAGATGCTCCCCTTGAAGCGCTCATTTTTGATTCCATTTATGATTCATATCGGGGGACTATCATTTATTTTCGTATTTTCAGTGGGATAGTTCGACCCAATGATATCATCATGTTTATGTCCAACAAAGCTTCATACAAAATTGAAGAATTGGGCGTGCTTCAAATTGTCAGGAAACCCAAAAAGATTTTAAGTGCTGGTGAAGTAGGGTACATGATTGCAGGGATAAAAACTGTAAGCGACACACGTTGTGGGGATACCATAACGCTTAAAAAAAATCCCTGTACAGTGGCCTTGCCAGGTTTTGTTGAAGTCAAACCCATGGTGTTTTCATCAATTTATCCAGTGGCATCAGATGGTTATGAAGATTTGGCCGAGGCGCTTGAAAAATTGAAATTGAATGATGCATCATTAATATATGAAAAAGATTCTTCTGTTGCACTTGGTTTTGGATTTCGATGTGGCTTTTTGGGCTTACTGCATCTTGAGGTTGTTCAAGAGCGCCTTGAAAGAGAATATGATTTGTCTTTAATTCTGACTGCGCCATCAGTTCAGTATAAAGTCAACCTTAATGATGGCACATCTATGATTATTGATAATCCAGCTTTATATCCTGATCCATCAAGTATTGAAAGCACCGAAGAACCCTTTATTCGTGCCAGTATTATTACCCCTGATAGATACATGGGAGGCATAATGAAACTGTGTCTGGATCGAAGAGGCATTAACAAGAATTACCAGTATCTGGGCGGGGATCGCCTGGAAATGATTTTTGAATTGCCATTGTCTGAGGTAGTTTACGATTTCTATGATCATTTAAAATCGGTCTCACAGGGGTATGCATCATTTGATTATGATCTATTGGAACATCGACCAAGTGATCTGGTTCGGCTAGATATATTGATCAATGGCGAGCGTGTTGATGCCTTATCGCAATTGGTGCATCGTGATCGATCGGTAGAACGTGCACGCCATGCATGTGAGCGGCTCAGGGATGAAATCCCCAGGCAAATGTATAAAATTGCAATTCAGGGGGCTATCGGTTCAACAATTATCTCGAGAAAGACCATTTCGCCATTCAGAAAAGATGTAACCGCAAAATGTTATGGTGGGGATATCACCCGAAAACGTAAGCTTCTTGAAAAACAGAAAAAGGGTAAAAAACGCATGAAACAAGTGGGTAAAGTGATGATTCCGCAATCTGCATTTTTGGCTGTGCTGAAAAGCAATGATAATTAAATATTAATTATCATCCATCCTGGATAATGGCATAGATTGTGCTGCCAAAGAAGCCAATATTAAATTATAAACTCAGGAGCAATCAATGCCAGTCGGCAGCCACAGAGATGCTTTTAAAGCACATCAAAAAATAAAAAAACTCATGAAAAGTCATGAGAAACCCATTTTGGCATCTATGGCCAGTGATATTTTGCTGGATTTTATAAAAAACTTACGTCAGGTAATTGTCCAAAACGTCCCTGAACACTTGCCTGTGGATTCAACAACTTATGATCCAGACCGCTTGAATGATGCATTAAAGACAGTTTCTGGTCTCTGTGGAAAATGCCAGGAGGCACATCATGACAGTTGCTACGTCAATCAAGCAAGACGCGTACTGATTGCTGCAAAAACAGGGGTTGATCTGGGACCACAAACGATTGGCAGTGGTGACCTTGATTCCTTATTAAAAAAAGCCGGTGAATTAAAAAATTCCCAACAAACATCAATCAATAGCCCCTATCAAACTCAGTATACGAGCCCTGCTACTTATGAGGGACTGAAAACCGCATATGATGAACTGGTTGAAAAAGATATCTATCGCTCTTCTTTAATTGATGAAATTGTTAACACCATACGTTCAGTTGCATCCGGTCACCTTGAGCTTGAAATGCCGGTTCATGATGACCCTCAGTTGGGTAAAATGGCAACCGCTTTCAATATAATGCTCGGCGTATTGAATTCATCAATGAAAGCTTTGGAGAAGGCCTTTGAAAGTATTGTACGTACCCTTTCAACAGCAATTGAAGCCAGACATCCTATTACTGCAGGCCATTCAAATCGTGTGACAGAATTCAGCATTCTTTTAGGTAAAAAAATGGGCTTATCTGATGAAGACCTGGATATTATCAAGTACGCCGGACTTCTCCATGATATTGGTAAAATTGCAATTCCTGATGCGGTTCTTACCAAAAAAGGGCGGTTTAACGCCCAAGAACGAAAAATTATGGAAAATCATTCCATATGGACCCTTCGGATTCTTGAACCTATCGCGCTGCCAAAAGCGTTGACATCGGTACCAATTATTGCAGCCAGCCATCATGAAAAAGTTGATGGCACTGGATATCCATACGGCCTTTTAAAGGATGAAATCCCTTTTTTTGCTTGCATTCTTGCTGTCGGCGATGTTTTTGATGCCTTGACATCAATTAGAGAATATCCAAAATACGATGGCGATAAAATTTTAGGCATCGACCCCATGCCAAAAGACAGAGTGTTTGATATCCTAAGCAAAGATAGAAATTTTCATTTTCATCCAGATGTCGTTGACATTGCTTTAAAATCAAGATCTGATCTGGAATCTCTCTGGCATGAACTTCACACTACCCAAATGATAAAATTATCAGATCCTTCCAAACTTGTCTGAAATTTTCATTACAGGAACCGGCCATTAGTAAATTCATAAAACGTACCTCATCTCCAAAAAACGTCCCTCATGATTTTCCGACCTGTCATTCCCTCAAATCTTTGAGATTATTTATTCGATATATTTAGTGTCCTAAATAATGGTGTGTATACTCAATTGCATAGATTGATCTCGATCTATAAAGAAAGCATCTAATTAAATCATGAATAAATTCATATAATTAGAGCCGGCTGCGCTATTATCAGGCATTGTGTTTGAATAACCAAAATGGTGCTGTGATATTGCTGATTTTACAGTTTTAACACATTTGAAAAATAGTATGCATAAGGTTCGCAAAAAAAAAAAATAATTAAATCATTGAAAATTGTTGACACGCCATTATAGTTCTTGTAGAAGGTCGTCAGTTCAAGGGTTTCTTTTTTTTGTGCAGGCAAAAACTGTCTGCATATAAACATTAATTAATCTATATTAATAGGAGGTCATTATGACAAAGGCAGAATTAGTAGATTTTATCGCTGAAACAGCGGAAATTTCAAAGACTGATGCAGGAAAAGCGTTGAACGCTTTTCAGGAAGGTGTAACCAGAGCATTGAAGAAAAAAGATGGTAAATTGACTTTGGTGGGATTTGGTACTTTTTCTAAGGTAAAACGTAAAGCCCGAAAAGGCCGAAATCCACGTACCGGCGAAGAAATCAAAATCAAGGCAACAAATGTTGTTAAGTTTAAGGCTGGCAAAAATTTGAGAGAAGCCATGTAACGCTTTCTTCTCTCAAATTATGCCTGTTTGATCTAAAAAAAATCCTCTCAGTTAATTTGGCCATTAACGAGAGGATTTTTTATACACCAATTTACTATGGAAAAGCAAGCTTTTTTTCAATTCTTTGAATGCTATCTTGCTTTTTTTTATAATATTTTGATTTTACTTGTGATTTTTCTTAGCTTGTTTGATTTAATACGTAATTTGCAAGATAACTATCTGCTAAATAATTATTGTTTGGATTGCTAAAAAAGGCCCGAAACAAAAGCAAGCTGTCCAGCCGACAAACACCAGAAACAATTTCAATATCATGTGTCGCATATAATGGCGGTAGTGTGGCGAGATCCAATGATGACCCGCCTCCCATGGCATCTTCAAAAGCATATACGATGCGTGGAATTTTATGAATTAATATTGCTCCAAAACACATCAAGCAGGGTTCAAGTGTGCTGTATAAGGTAAGTTGATCGCTTTGAATATGTGCCAACTCTTTATTGGCACCAAACTTTCTCAAAGCATTAATTTCTGCATGATCTAACTCATTGGTCAATTGATTACCAGCACCTGTTCTTTCACCGGTCGATATGATATTATTCTGATATGTAATCACGCAACCTACCGGAAAATCACCTCGATTTAAAGCGATTGTTGCACATTGGAGTGCTTTTTTCATAAACTGTATATCATTAGTCATTGTGTTCATTTTGTTTGTATATTGTTTTAAATTATTGAAATTATATAATGAATTTGCTATTATTTTAAACAATCCTATAGATTCTTTTTAATTATAAAAACCATGAAGCATTTATAAATGCAAGTTAAATCATTAAGCCTGTAAAAAATATATGGCTCGAAATTTGCAGATTAATAATCATTCAATTATTTACAATAATATCTAATTCTCTGTTATTATAAGGAAATTATACATGGCTTTCAAGGGTCAAATAATCGAAAAAATACGTTATCAAAATATTGGTATTGCCAGTAAGATATCCATGTTTTTTAGCCTGCTACTCATATGCCTTCTGGTAATTATTGGATCTGTTTTTCTATATCAGCAAAATTCTCTCATTCAAAATGTTATTGAAATACGCAAAAAACAATATGAAACCATGATTGACAAAAGAAAACAGTATGTGTATCAGTCCTTAAAAACCTCTGTTCAGGCTTACAATCGTATTATGGCGCAGTCTGTATTGGTTAGTCTGTATGACCTGGATCCAATTACAGCAGAATATATGTTGAAAGTTTTTATGGAGCCAACATGGATTGTTGGCATAATCATCTATGATGAAATGAATCAGATTTTTACATCTATATGGCGCAATGAAAATGGCAAAATTGAATTCTATACGGGCAGTTTTCCCTATCAATCAAAAATCAGACAATATATGGTTGATATGCAGGATTGTATTTATAAAAATAACAAAATTGGTCAGGTAAAAGTGATTTATACTGATGCAATGGTGAATACTGAACTTGATATTCTAAAAAAAGAGGCTGCAGAACAACTCAAGCTGGATGAGCAAATGTCCCGAGAAAAATTATACAAAGTTGGCATGACCCAGGTGATTATTTCATTTGTAGGCGCATTGTTTATGTTGGGCATTGCGCTGATTATTGGTCGTTCGTTAACAAAGCCCATTCTGAGGATTTCATCATGTATTCATGAAATGGGTAAAAACAATCTGTTGGCATCATTGCCTGAAAAAGACATGAAACGTGGAGATGAAATTGGTGTGATTGCCCGAGGTTATGAAACGACCCGAAAAAATTTATCCAGCATTATTTCAACTTTTCGTCAAAATGCAATTAATCTGGCGGAAGCATCAGAATCATTAAAACTGGGCTCCTCATCACTGTTTGAGTTTTCTGAAGATATGAGTGGTGATGCGGATGCTGTGGTGAAAAATGCTGAAGAAAATGGCAATTATGTTACTGCTATTGCAGAATCGACATCACAAATATCAATCAATGTAAACAATACCAATGAAAAAATTGCGCAACTGAGTACCAATATTGATACTGTGGCAACATCAGCCAGCCAGGCGTCGATAAATATGTCTGAAATTACAAGCAATATTGAAAAAATTTCATCAGATATCAATACCCTGAATTCATCCATTGAAACCATGTCCAGTAATCTGGCAACAGTTTCGCAAAATTCATCAGAAACAGTCAAGATTTCTGAAGATGCCAATGAACAAATCAATAAAAGTTTGGATGCGCTTAATAAATTGCAAAAAGCATCTGATTCTATTCAAGGTGCTGTCAAAATTATCAGCACCATTTCAACGCAAACAAATTTACTGGCTTTGAATGCCACCATAGAAGCTGTTCGTGGCGGGGATGCGGGTATTCGTTTTGGGGTGGTTGCTGAAGAAGTTAAGAATCTGGCCGGAAAAACTGCTGATGCCAACAACCAGATTGGAAAACTGTTAAAAGAAATTCGAAATCATATTGATATCACATTTGAAAGTATTCAAGAAACCAGCCAGGTAATTAAAAAGGTTCTTGAAAATAATATCTACATTGGTGAGGCCATATCCAGACAAAGCGAGGCATCAAATGCAATCACAATGTCAGTTGATTCAATTGCGACATCAGCTGTTGAATCTGCCGAGCGAATCAAACATGCCAATGATGGTTTAAAAGAAATCAAAACCTCTGCAACTGAAGTGGCCAGTGTTGCACGAGAATCGGCTGTGAATATTTCTGAGGTGGCTCAGGGAATTGCTGATATCGCTAAATCAAGCGAAACTGTTTCTGGCGGTATCAGTAAATTGATTGTTGATATTCGAAACATCCAGTATGCAACTTATAATACAACTGATGTTGCATCCGGAAATAAAGAGAATTCCGAACAATTGTCTCAAATGGCGGTGGATCTCAAGAAGGCTGTTTCCAGTTTTATGATTAGTAACGAGAATATAGATAGAAATGTTTCAATTGATTGAGTTCTTTTTCAAAATACAGGTGAGCGTCCAATGAAAAAAGGAAGTGAGTTAAAACTTATAATTGAAAAAATGGCGATTGGTGGCAGAGCACTGGCCAGACATGAAGGTCTGGTTGTTTTTGTTGACAAAGCGGTTGCCGGCGATATTGTTTGCGCAAGAATATTTAAAAAGAAAAAACAATTTGCTGAAGCCAGAACAATTGAAATTATTCAACCATCTCCTTACCGGATTCAACCGATCTGTGAATATAGCGATTATTGCGGCGGATGCAAGTGGCAATTCATTGATTATGATCAACAAATTGTTTTTAAGCAGATGCATGTTGCAGAAGCAATTGAACATATTGGTAATATTCAATCTCCCACAGTGCATCCAACAATTCGATCTCCGCAAATATTCGAATACCGGAACAAAATGGAATTTTCTTGCTCGGATCGGCGATGGTTAATGCGCGCTGAAATGGAACAAAACATTGATCGCAGTTTTGCTATGGGTCTTCATGTGCCTGGAACTTTCGATAAGGTATTGGATATTCAACGCTGCTATATTCAAAAAAATCAAGGCAATGCCATTCTATCTGATGTACGTCAGTTTATGAAATCATCGGGTGAACCCGCATATGGCTTAAAAAGTCATGATGGTTTTTGGCGATTTTGTGTGCTTCGTCATTCCAATGCCCATGATCAATGGATGGTCAATATTGTAACATCAGAAGATCAGCCTTCCTTACTTCAGAAAATGGCACATGAAATTTGTACAAGTCATACCAACATCGTTTCATTTATCCATCAGATTTCGGATCGCAAATCCGCAGTTGCTGTTGGTGAACATGAAAAGTGTTTACAAGGTCATGATTTCATTGAGGATTATATCGGACCCTTCGCATTTAAAATTGCAGCCAATGCTTTTTTTCAAACCAACACACGCGCAGTTGCTCATTTATACGATACTGTCAAAACCTACGCGAGATTAAAACCATCAGATGTGGTTTGGGATTTATATTGTGGAACAGGTACTATCGCCATATGGATTGCCAATAGTTGTGCATCAGTTTATGGCATTGAATATGTTGCGGATGCGATCACCAATGCCAGACAAAACTGTAAGGCAAACAATATTACCAATTGCCATTTTTTCTGTGGTGATATTAAGGATCAACTAAAAGAACAAAAAGAAAAGCCAGATGTCGTGATTATGGACCCACCGCGTGCAGGTATCCATCCGAAGGTAATTGCACAGTTGGTATCTATAAGTCCACGACGTATTGTTTATGTATCCTGTAATCCATCGACCATGGCAAGGGATTTGGGATTGTTAGCCAGTCACTATGCGCTGACAGAGGTTCAGCCAGTCGATATGTTTCCACATACATTTCATATCGAGGCTGTTGCACGTCTGGAACGAATATAATGAAACAACACACGCAAACAAAACAATTAATGCAAACCATCTGCTTTCAATGTATGCAAATCAGAAATAATGATGTGGTTTGTGAACATTGTGGCTATGACTATGGTCAACACAAACAGCACCCACAGTTCCTTGCACCCGGATATATTTTGAAAGAAAAATATCTGTTGGGAATTCCTTTGGCCACTGATGGTTTCAACAATACCTACATGGCTTATGACATGACCACCAATCACCGCATGGTTGTCAAGGAATATTTTCCTGTAGGCCTTTCCAGTCGGGGTGTGGATGGAAGTCATGTCAGACCCAATGTAGATGAAGCGCAAAATGAATTGTTTGTATTTGGAAAAAGAGCTTTTTTAAAGGAGGCCTTGACTTTATCTGATATTCGTATGCAGCATGTGCTTCATGTTGTCAATTATTTCAGTGAAAACAATACCGCATATCTTGTCCTTGATTTTATTGATGGTACAGATTTAGGCAGGCACTTAATTATCAAAGGTGGTCGATTGGCATTGAATGAGGCCATTGAAATAATATTGCCTGTCTTATCAACCCTGCATAAATTGCACAAAAAAAATATTTATCACTACAATTTGACCCTGGCAAAAATTATGATCGTACCTATGGGGTATCCAGTAATATTTGGTTTTGGTCAGACCAAACAAATGTTGGATAAACAAAGCGTTTCTATCAGTCAAAGCATTAATTATTCAGATGCCCCGCCTGAACAATTTACTGCCAACGTAAAAATTGGTGCGTGGTCTGATGTCTACGCTTGTGGCGTCATTTTCTATCAGATGATTACAGGAAAAAAAGCACCCGCAGCAAAAGAACGATTAAACAAAGATCAATGGATTTCGGCCAGCAAGGTTCAAGGCGTAAGCATTCCTGTTGAATTGAGTGATGTAATCGACCATGCTGTCGCCCTTGACATTAATGAACGATTTAAAAGTGCACATGAATTCGCAAAAGCGATAAAAGCAAAAATGCCTAAACAACCCTCTCAAAAAAGAAAACCGATTATCATTTTTTGCATCTTTTTGCTTTGTATTTTGGGGCTTGTTGGCTTTTATCAATTCTTTTATCTCAACAATGTACAGACAATCAAATCCGAAACCAATCGTTTGCTTGTTATCAAGGCTGAGAAACGAAAAAATACGACAACAATTGATAATAAAACAAGCATGCCAGCTGTGACCAAATCCCAGTCAATTGAAAGAAGCCAGCCGCATAATACAAATGAAAAAAATTGCAAACAGCCGCCATTACAGGCACAGAATCCATTACCCCCTCAGGAAAATATTAAGCAACACGAGACGCCCCTTCAAAAAGAGAAATTGCCACCTGTGACCCTTCGTATATGTGGTGATCAAGAATTATGCAAGCAACTTATGCCATCGTTGCTGCGTGGTTTTTTTGAAATTTCTGACATCAAGAATGTGTCCCAGCGGTTTGATAAAAAAAACAATATTGTCATGATCGGAAATTTGAAAGATCAGACCTATCAGTTTGATATTGAAGCTGTCCATACCCAACAGGCCGATAACTGGTTAAAATATGGACAATGCGATATACTTGTTTCCGGCTATAAATTATTATTTTCAGGCACAAGTGAACCTGTTACAAAAACAGAGGAAAGCGAACTTCTCCCAAACCAGTACGTAATCGCTTTAGATGGTATTGTTGCGATGGTTCACCCTACAAATCCGGTTCAATCCCTTACAATTCAGGAAATTCAGGATATTTTTTCAGGTAAAGTCAAACAATGGACTTTTTCCGAAGAATTAAAAGAAATTCATATCTATACACCGGAGACCACATCCGATTTATATCGTGTTTTTCAGGAAGAATTTCTCGAAGGAAAAACAATTGCAGCGACAAAAAAATTTGACGACCTGGATGCACTATCCAGACATCTTCACAAAGATCCTTATGGTATAGGTTTATGCTCTATGCCATTTATTTATGATAACCAGCCTCTTGCCATTGCAGATCATGAAATTGATCCTGTAAGGCCTGGATATTTCAGTATATCTATTGATTCATATCTGATGATTCGAAAAATATATCTGTATACAATCCTGGTTTCGGCAGCGGAATATACATTACCTTTTGTAAATTTTGTTCAATCCACCAAAGGCCAGGAGATTGTCAAACAATGTGGCTATGTAGATTGTACAGTAAAAGCACTTGGTTCTCGACGTGAGTTATGGCAAAAACCTTTTAACAAGCCTGTATTTGACAAATTGGTAAAAATAACGCGTCGATCTCAAAAGCTTTCAACGAATTTTTATTTTCAAAGCAATGAATGCCTGTTGACTTCAGAAAGTAGTCAAAAGCTAAAACAATTGATATCATGGTTACGTTGTAAAAATGGTATGTTAAAGATATATGTGATCGGCTATTCTGACAGTCGGGGTTCATATCGCCAAAACTGTCTTGTTGCCTTGAAACGTGCTGAAACTGTTGCCAGAGAAATGAAAACAAGCGGTATTTATGTTGATGAAATTGTTACCGCATGTGAAGAATTTCCTATCGCTAGCAATCAAACCGAAACAGGTCGATTAAAAAATAGACGCGTTGAGATTTGGGTTCAAACCATGGGCATGCCTTAAAATGTTTCTCATTAACACCTTTTTTGGCCATTTTGTCGGGCTAAAATTTCTCTGGATATTTCATATCAGTCCTTCAGACAAAAGGTGATTGATATTGTTCAACATGCCTTGAATGCGACAAATCACAACTGAATCGGTTGTTCAGCAATCTGATAGACAATTCCATAAAGTACCCGAAAATTCATGATCGCTTACTTAGGAAAGCTCTGAAAATAAGTTCCCCATTTCTGAAAGAGTCCATTCTATTCATTTTGAACCTGGATTACGCTGAAGAAGATGAATAAGATGAAATCAAATTCATCTTATTCATCTTCTACAGCGTAATCCAGGTTCAAAAATAGGAATTCAATATATTATTCAATCCCTTTCATATTTAAGATATTAGAAATGAACTATATCAATAATAAGTCTACTATGAAAATTCAGGAATTATTATCAAAATATGAGGATGCAAATGGTTATATTGATTTAGCACAATCAACTATGTTTAAATTCAAAAATTTAATAGAAGCAACTATCAATAA
>Ga0272440_1002033_pt1 | contig 16033 bp, 7 predicted proteins | sample SSMMMBAug17_FD_192440 | JGI IMG/M metagenome (GOLD analysis project Ga0272440, IMG submission 192440) | Marine sediment archaeal communities from Little Sippewissett salt marsh, Falmouth, MA, United States - SSM-MMB-Aug17 | ecosystem: Environmental > Aquatic > Marine > Wetlands > Sediment ... | reverse complement strand
GGGCTTTAGCCCTACGCTGTTCTTGCAATTACCGGGATCATACATTTTAAATTGATTGCAATTCTTTTGTTACATATATGATAAAACTTCTGTATACCCGAAAATTTATGATCGCCTACTTACTTAGAAATGCTTGAAAAATAAGTTCCCCATTTACTTATGTGCCAGCACGATGTAGGGGCGAACCTTATGTTCGCCCTCGAACTAATAACGCTTTCGTTCCTATGTACGATGGGCGAACACAAGGTTCGCCCCTACACGTTCTTGGCACATAAGTAAATGAGGAACTTATTATTCGAGAATTCCTTAGGAATGCTCTGAAAACAAGTTCCCCATTCTAAAAAATGTTCTTCGGGGTTGTTGTTCTGTAGAGACGTAGCATGCTACGTCTCTACGTGCCCAACTATTATACGTTCAAGATAAATGGGGAACTTATTTTTCGAGTATTCCTTACACGCTACGTCCGATTATAAACACGGGACGCAGAGCGTCCAGGATGCATTCCCACGCAGAGCGTGGGAACGAGGGCACAATTTTGGGTTATGCTCATAAGAATAATTATCGGGGCAGCACCAATGGAGAACGTATGAAAACAAGTCATGTAAAACATGCAATTTGTATTGCGCTGGATATCCCTCATGATAAGACAGCACTAAAATTGGTAGATATCCTGAAAGATCATGCTGGATTTTTCAAAGTCGGCATGCAGCTCTTTTATCAATATGGCCCAGATCTGGTGGATGAGATACGCACAAAAGGTGTAAAAATTTTTTTAGATCTCAAATATCATGATATCCCCAACACAGTAAGAAATGCAGCAATTGCATCAGTTCGTATGAATGTTGATATGTTCAATGTTCATACAAGTGGCGGACTGGCAATGATGCAACAGGCTGTTGAAGGTGCGAAAGAAATTGCGTACAAGGAAAACAGACCCATGCCAGACATTTTAGGGGTGACTATTCTAACCAGTATGACACAAAAGTCATTGACACAGGAACTGAATTGGCCAGGATCAATCCAAACAAGAGTTTGTGAAATGGCATTATTGGCCCAAAAAGCAGGTTTGGATGGCGTTGTGGCATCGCCCCTTGAAGTTCAATGGATTCGGTCGGCCTGTGGAGACGATTTTAAAATCGTAACACCGGGCATTCGTCCCATCTGGGCAGTATCCAACGATCAAAAAAGAGTGATGACACCGATACAGGCTATTGAGGCAGGGGCAAATATCATTGTTGTTGGACGTCCGGTTATCCAGGCTGATGATCCGGTGGCGGCAGTTTCGAGGCTTTTTGCGTAACACAGTAATACATATGAAATGTTTAAGATTGCTTTTATTCTCAGTTCCCTATGCCCGTTGTATTTCCGCCCCAAGCGCATTTAACCGCTGATCAATTTTTTCATACCCCCGATCAATCTGTTGAATATCATAAATTTCGCTTGTGCCATTGGCACACAAGGCAGCAATCAACAATGCCATACCTGCACGTATATCCGGGCTATTCAATTTCATACCTGTCAGATTTGATGGCCCCACGACAACCGCACGATGCGGATCGCACAATACAATTTGTGCGCCCATACTGATTAGTTTATCGACCCAGAATAATCGACTTTCAAATAGCTTTTCAAATATTAAAATTGTTCCCTGACATTGTGTGGCGACAACAGTCATAATACTGGTTAAATCGGCTGGAAATCCGGGCCAAGGGGCATCATCGATTTTTGGAATGGACTTATCCATGTCGTGAATGATTTGCATTTCCTGGTCCGGTGGAATGTATAGATCCTGACCGCGAATTTCTGCTGTAACGCCCAACCTTTTGAAAAAATGCAAGATCAATCCCAAATTATTCAGCCCTGGATTCGTTATGGTTAACTCACTTTTTGTGACCGCTGCAAGTCCAATGAGCGATCCCACTTCAATATGATCTGGCTGGATGACATGCGTGCAGGCGTTTAAACTGCTTACACCTTCAATTGTCAGAGAGTTGGAACCAATCCCTTTAATTTTTGCGCCCATGGCATTCAATAAGTGGCATAAGCCCTGAATATGTGGCTCACACGCTGCATTATAAATGGTTGTGACACCTTCCGCTACTGATGCCGCCATGATTGCATTTTCTGTGGCCATAACACTGGCTTCATCCAAAAACAAATGTGTCCCCTTAAATCCATTTTCACACCGAAATAAAAAGGTGTCGCCTTCCTGTTTGATGGAGGCGCCAAGCTCAGTAAGTACCTTGAAGTGGGTATCCAGTCGTCTTCGGCCAATAATATCTCCACCAGGAACAGGCAGGCGTGTTTCACCAAAGCGATATAACAATGGGGATGCCATAAGAAAAGACCCTCTTATTTTGCGGCATAAATCCATATCAGGTGTGCTTGAAATAAGATTTTTGACATCAAACACATATGTGTTTTTACTTTTAAATTGAATTCCAACACCCAGACGCTCCAGAATCAATTTCATGGTGTTGATATCTCCAATATTGGGCAGATTTGTCAGCGTTACCTGAGAAGCGGATAACAAAATGGCTGCCAGCACAGGAAGAGACTCATTTTTATTACCAGATGGTTCGATTTGTCCGGAAAGGCGACATTGCCCTTTTACAATAAATTTTTCCATAACACCAATTATTCTCCTCCTTTCTCCTGTTTTAGCTCAAGAAAAAAGTTGGACAGTGTATCAGGATTCAGGGGTTTACGTATGTATCCATTTACTGGAAACAATAGCGTCGGTTTCTCTTTTTCATACATTATGACAACAGGCGTATTTTTATATGAAGTATCAAGCGAATTATCTCGTATGTTTGATATGATTTTGCTGCATTCATCATTAGGGAGTGTCGCGCTGATAAACAGAAGGTCAAAAGCAATCAACTCCATCGTTGACTTCGCATCATCAACTGATGATACAGCATCAGAACGAAAACCGGCATTTTTTAGTGTATGTACTGCAAGTCGTTGATTGACCATATTTTCTTCAATAACAAGTACGCGACGCCTGACAGAGGCTTTCTTCATTTCAATATCTTTCGGCTCCGAGGTTTTTGCGGTGGTAATTATTTTCGTATCTTGCTTCAAGAATTCATTGCACTCATTTTCGGGCACGGTTTCAAACAGTGCAGTAAACCAGAAAGTAGAACCTTCGCTTTCAACGCTCTGAACACCAATTTTTCCTTTCATTAACTCAACAATTTGTTTACTCATGGCCAGTCCCAGGCCTGAACCGCTATGTTTGCGGGACATGGAATCATCAATTTGTGAAAAGGATTGAAACAAATAATCAAGTCGATTTCTGGGAATTCCAATACCTGTATCTGTAATGGAGAATTTAATTCGTATTTTTTGCCCAACGCTTTCATCTATCTGTACACGCAAGATAATTTCACCCTGGTCTGTAAATTTGATGGCATTATCCAGAAGATACCCCAGAACCTGTTTCAGGCGTCCGGTGTCACCTTTCACGCATTGCGGTACATTTCTGTATATCAGATGGCTTAATTCCAGTTCTTTTTGATAGGCTTTTTTCTCTATGCGTTTAATACTATCTTCAATGGTTTGTTTGAGATTGAATGCTGATGTTTCCAGCTCAATTTTTCTGGCTTGAGTGCTGGAAAATTCCAAAATATCATTTAAGACCCCCATCAGCATTTCACTTGACGACCTTATGATCTCAACATACTCGCGTTGTTCAGCAGATAAAGGGGTGTCAATAAGCAGGTTCGACATGCCAATAACCCCATTCATGGGGGTTCTAATTTCATGGCTCATATTTGATAAAAATTGTTTTTTTGCTTTAGTGGCCACCGCAGCTTCTTGTCTTGCGCGTTGTAATTCGGGCGTAAGTGTATCGAGTTGTGCGGATAAATGCTTGATTTCGATAAAAGCACGTTTGGACAGTCGACTGCTTAAATAAATGGAAACAATGAGCATCATTACGAAAAAACCTGCGATAAATTCGATAACATAATACAGTCGTTTATTCATTACTTTATGGCATATCCCCATATGAAGCACAGACTGCGTTTTTCCAATTTTGACTGCAACGTCCAAAAAGGTATTGCCATTGCCATCCTTTGAGCGATGCACAGATAAAGACTCTTCAGGATTAAGTTGAGAGCCCACAACATCACGAGATGCCTCGTTAGAAAACATTTGCACAAGGGGTTTGCCTTCATGGGCAATCCAAAGGTACAGCACAGAAGGATCCTTTTTCAGGACAGTTGCCAGATGATTTTTTAAATCAAATTCTTTTTTATGTCGTAAATACTCCTTGCAAAGATCGCTCAAGTAAAGCGCATGCTCTTTTGCAAACTGGGTTTCATAATAACGATGCTGATAAATACTGAAATATATCAAAGCAGTACAAACAACAACATTGACAAATAAAAGTAAAAACAACGATCTGAAAAAAATCCATCGTTTGTGTTTTGAATAGGCCATAGTTTTTTACCTCGCAAATACGCGTTTGATTATGCACACAAACTGCAACAAATTAAAAGAATAAAGCATTCGAATGTATCAAAGATATTGGTTTCAAATGTTTACCAATTGTGGCAATTTTCTGAATTGATCAGCCCTGGTATCATTTTTTTTGAGACCCCCTGACCGGGAAAAACATATGCAATCATTCTTTACCCCATATTCGTTATTCATTTATTTGATAAATGCAAATACTATTTCCCAAACCATCGTTTGCGACGTCCTTGCTGTTCCTCGTTCGTTTTGACCACCATCAATTTTTCTTCTTGATTATTCTTAATCTGGCTGACTTCCTGAATGGTTACATTATTTCTGTCCTTATCCAGAACAATCGATGCTTCAGGTCCACTAATTGATGTCCCACGAGCAACAAAGCCATGAATGACAATAGAAAATTTACCTTTATTTCGACGAATTTCAGATTGAAGGTTTTTAATTTTTTCTTCCAGATCAACATTTTCCTCTTTTAGCCCCTCGATTTTTGCCAGAATTCTCGGATCATAATCAACTATTTGTCTGTTAACATCATCCCATTCCTTTTTATACAATCGTTGACTATCTCTTGCGGAAGAAATCTTCGATTCCATATTCAGCAATTTATCTTCGTAGAGTTTTATCTCTCTTCGTTTATTTGTTTGACGAAGCAATCTCAGACGTTTTTCAGCACCAGGTTTGGCATCCTCAATTCGATCAATGAGAATGTTCAGGTCTTCTATTTGTTCATCAATTTCCTGAAGAAGCTTTTTCATGTAATTTATGGGAGCTTCGTATTCATTTAAAAATCTCGTATTATTTGCCAGGTTTCGCTTATAATTCATCAATTTATCAAGGCTGGTGGTATCTGTTCCAATGGTCAGCTGACATTCAGGCGAGGTATCTGAACCAACGCTTTTGGCAATGATGCCTCTGGAAGCGGAGATATCTGATGCCATAACGCGGCCACGATCAATCACACATTCTCCCCGAGTGATGATTGTACTATCCAGAATTTCCTTTTCCACATAAACATTACCATTCGCATTGATATTGGCACCTTTGACAAATTTAGCATGCACCTGGCCCTTTGTATTGATTGTTGCACCAATGATACCGCCCTTAACTTTCACATCGCCAGTTGTTTCAATTTTTGCAGCCATAATCCCCTGAGCCGACAGGCGCTGGGCACGTACATAAAAATTGCTTTCTACAACCCCTCTGACATTGACAAACCCTTCATACTTGATATGACCTGTTTTCATATCAACGTCACCATGAATCATCAACTCGTTTTCAATGGATAGCTGATCGCGTTGAGATAACACAGGCAATCCACTGAGTTTTGCATGCGCCTGATTTCTATCTGACGACAATTGGATGCCTTTTCCACACAGGAGACTCTTGCGCTCGTATTTACCAATTCGTTGTATATCCCCAAAAATTGTTTTACCTTCCTGACCCGGATGACCTAAAATACGCTCGGCAACCAGTTGACCCGCAACCACATGGGGGGTTTCCCCCCGATCTTTAAAATCCATTGCCCCATCTTCTTTTTCTGTGCCGGGTTTTCTTTCTCTTTCAAAATGATAGACAATTTCATCATCCTTGGGTTGAATTGTTTCATCTCCCTTTGCAATCAAGAAGTTCTGCTTGTGAAGCTCTGGTGTATCAATGTATTTTTGTATTTCCTCATCAGGGATGATACCATATGTGATATCTCTTTGAGCCAGCATCGACTTAATATCTTCAACTGTTGTTGAGGGTCTTAAATTATGTTTTACAAATACATAGGCTTCCATTTTGTTCTGAATCACACGTATCATTGGAAAACTATATCTTTTGGGCTTTGGTGGGGGAGGTGGTTCAGATTCAGTTTCGGACTCAGATTCGTTCTCAGGTTCTGATTCGGACTCAGGTTCAGTTTCAGATTGGGACATTTCGGTGTCAGCATGAATGTCATCAATTTCGTTTTGAGGGGGTTCAGGTTCTTCTTCAGATGATTGAACATTCACAAGTGTGTGATCTATATCCTTATCAATCGTTTTTTCTGTATCATCATCAAGATCCTTTTCATCATCGCCATTATCCGGTTCAATTTTTTTATCACTTTCATGCTCAGGATCAGATGCTGCTGACACCTCAGATGAGTCTGATTCAGGATCAGAAGAAATTGCTGAGGTGTCAGATGTATCCAAACTATCAGGTGCATCCGGTTCTGGATCATCTTTTTCTTTACTGATATCAGCATCAGCCATTTTGCTCATCTGGTCTAACTCAGATAACAATTGTTTGTCATCAGATGACGGCTCTGGCAAGATATTGTGGCCATTGTCTCCTTCTAACAGGGCTTTGAGTTCTCGTTGTCTTTTCAGGATTGACCGGAGTTGTTCATTTGTCAGATCTCCTGCTGCCACAAGAATATCTCCAAGTAACGTTATCTGTTTTTTTTGTTCAAACTCTTTTAATTGCAATTCAAGGGCTTGATCAACAGATTCTTGCGAAACATATCCTTCCTTCACTGCAATGGTACCAAATTGAACATCCTCATCTTTGATTTCCAGTCTGTTCTGGCGCGATAATATGGCATCACGATACGTTTTATCCAAAACGTCATCATCAGCCAAGATATCCCCAATGAGTCTGACTGAACTCGACGTTTTAAAAATGCGAGATTGTTTCTTAAATGCTGTTTTGATTTGTTCCAGCGTAACAAGACCATTTTTTATAGCAATGGCTGCGAAAAATTTTTCTTGCTCAGAAATATTTGATAAGGATTCAACAGATAAGTCAGAATCATCATCAGATTGCCCATTGACAGATTCTAACTTTTTATTATGTATTTCTTTTTGTTCCATATTATGTTGAATGCGATAATCTCTTTGTGTACTGAGGATAGCGTCTCTTTGGGATAACGTCAGCATTTCGTTATCAACAAGCACTTCCCCCAACAGCCGGATTTTCGTTTCTCGTTTAAAATCGCGCCATTGTTCTTTAAGTGAATCTTCCAGTGTTTTTTCATCAATATATTGTTTTTCAAGGGCAATTTGACCAAATTGCATATGTTCAAGTGTATCCAAACGATTTTGTCGGGATAAAATGGCGTCCCTTTGTTCGGTCAACAGCTGGTCCCATTCAACGAGAATATCACCAATCATACGAATATCGTAAGACTTTTTAAATACACGTGATTGATATTGCAGGGCTTTTTTGACATGAAACTGGCTGGTAAAATTATTTTTTATTGCGATAATACCAAAGTTTTTATCCTGACCAGTTATCTCCGACATTTTTACGACAGACTGTAAAAATTGAAATTGTTTATCGGTAATCAGTTTTGATTGAATCAAATATGAGCCGATATCCAGGTTGGCATTTTCAGATTTTTGTTTTCGATATTCAGGCAAGGCAGATAGCAATTGATCTTTATCCGCAATACCATACTTTATAGCCAATTTGATAATCAGCAACTCAGAGTCTCTTGTCTTTTTCATGCGATGAATTCCTTATTTAAGTTGAGAGGGTGGATATAATGTAAAAATTTTTTAAAAAGCAAATATAAAAATAATATTTACTATACATTATCATGAATTTCAAGTAACAAGTTTTATTAACATCATTTGTTGAAAAAATTTATCTGTTCGTCTACGTGTAAACTTCATTAACCAAATATATCGTATACAGTGAAAGATTCACCCTGCCGATTTGTATTAATACAATATTACATATACATTAAAGGAAAATCATGATGAAACGTTCAAGTTATTTTATATGGATGGCACTTGCCTGTTTCAATGTTTTTTTCATGCCTGATATTCAGGCAGAAATGATTATGATTCATGATCAAAGTGGTCATGTGGGAGATGACATTACAATAACAGTTTCTGTTTCAAATGCCAAAAATCCGGTTTATGCCATGGGCGTTGACATCGTTTATGATCCTGATATTTTAGAATATATTAAATTCTCACGCGGGCCGCTGCTTCAAGATTATTCGATGTGCGATGTCAATCAAATACATGATGACTGTCTTCGTTTGGGGGCATTAGAACTGAATGAGAATATGAAAGCTCATCAAAGTGGGGATCTGTTGTATCTCACATTTCATGTGATCAATTATGGTGTATCAAAAATTAAACCTGTCCGCCTCAAAGATAATATTCGTAACTGGCAGATCCAAAATGGTACGTTTCGTTCCATTGACGCAACCGATCCATCGTATCAGAATCTTTGCTATCAGTTCAAAACATTATGGCCGGCACTCAAACAACCCTGGTATTTCTATCATCCTATGGATATTGCAATAGATCCACAGGGATTTGTTTATGTTGCTGATACATGGAACGATCAAATTCAAAAATTGACCAATTCCGGGCAGATTGTGACGAAATGGGGTGCCAATGGCTCTGATGAAGGACAATTTCAAACACCAGTCAGTATTGCATCGTATCAGAAAAAAAAACAAATTCATGTATTTGTTGTGGATCAGTATAATCATCGAATTCAAAAATTTACTGATACTGGAGATTTTATTCTTTCCTGGGGTTCGTATGGGACAGACAAAGGACAATTTCAATCGCCATCAGGCATTGCTGTTGATAAGGATGGCTTTGTTTATGTGGCTGATACCGGTAACAGCCGCATACAAAAATTTACAGATTCAGGCATCTGGTATCAGGAATGGACCTCCGAAAGAAACACGCGCGGTAAGATGCTTTCTCCCAGTGCCCTTGCAATTGACCAATCCATGCAGGTTTATGTTGCAGATTCTGAAAGCCGATGTGTGATCCAATTTTCAAACAATGGAAAAATGCTTTCTTCATGGAACACTGATACATCAGAGCAATTGGTTCGCCCAGCAGGAATTGAAATTATCCAGTTGGAAAATGTCGAAATGATCCTGGTTTCAGATCGTGAAAATGATACCATTCTGTCATTCAAATCAGATGGAACACGCCTTTCAGATCACGAGCAAATCCTACAAAAGCTGGAAACCAAGTTGAATTATCCCGCAGGTATTGCATCTGATAACAACAAAATCTATATTGCTGATGCCACAAATAATCGCATTGTTCAAATTCAGATCCAACCTGAAATTGCTGTCAGTCAATGGGGAAGCCAGCTTACACAAAAAGGCTGTTTTATTCGCCCAAATGGTGTTGAAGTCATTGAGGATATCCTTATGGTATCCAGTGGCATATCTGATGTTCCACAGAATAATCATGTCATTCAGCAATTTACAACAACCGGCACATTTACCGACCGATGGCCCAATTTCACCCATTCTGATTATGCATTTAATACACCATCGGATATGGCAAAGGACGACCGGTATTATTATATTCTTGATAGTGGAAATCATCGCGTTCTTCAATTTGATACCAATGGCAGACTTCAAGATTCATGGGGTCAAATGGGGCATAGACCTGGAGAACTAGACTTTCCTTGCGGAATGGCGCTATATGATGATTTGATTTATATTGCAGATACGGGCAATCATAGAATTCAGGTTTTTGATCATAAAGGCGACAATATTCAGGAATGGGGAGAAAAAGGAATACAACCGGGTCAATTTTTTATGCCCAAAGATATTGATATCGACTCGGATGGCACAGTTTATGTTGCGGATACCGGCAATCATCGGGTTCAGTGTTTTTCCAGGGAAGGGATATTTATTGATGAATGGGGGGCATGGGGAAATACAAATGGCAAGTTTGACACGCCTTCAGGAATTACAGTGCATCCAGACAAAGATATTGTTGCGGTTGCAGATTCGGGGAATCATCGATTTCAAGTGTTTCGCAAACAAGGGGGATATATTACAAAATTTGGGAGCTATGGATCTGGAGCGGGTCAATTTCATGATCCTTTTCATATTGATATTGATTTGAATAAAAACATATATGTTACAGATCGAATTAATAATAGAGTACAAAAATTTCAGCCGGTTACCATCGAAGATGGGATTGTAAAAGCCATTATTGTCGTTGGCGATGATACATATGGTGATGCCTTATTCCAGACAAATGCCAATCTGGCATATCGGGCCTTGAATTATCAGGGAATTAATAAAAACAATATTTATTATTTATCTAAAGATATTGATCTGGATCTTGATGACAATGGATTGGCCGATGATATCAATGGTCTTGCGACAAACGAAAATCTCGAACTGGCTGTAACAGACTGGGCAACAGATGCGCAGCATGTCATTATCTATCTCATTGGTCACAATGATTTATATTTTCGGATGAATGCTACCGAAATATTAGATAATGCGCAACTGGATACCTGGATGGACCGGTTGCAGGCGCATTCTGGTTGTCATATTTCATTTATTTTTGATGCCTGTAAATCGGGCAATTTTGTTCTAACGTATGCGGCTCCCAACAGTTATTCACGCGTGGTGATTACAAGCACAGGCGTTGATGAAAACGCATATTTGCTTGGTGCGATTTCCTTTTCAAATTATTTTTGGACACACATTTTCAATGGATATTCCATTCAAACAGCATTTCAACTGGCATCGCAAACAACTTCGCAGATCAATCAGCCGCCATTCATGGCAACGCCACAAAATCCTTTGATGGATGCCAACAGCAATGGAATCGCCAATGAGCCGGAAGACTATTCATTAACGCGCAATCTTTATTGTGGCAGTGAAGAAAATGCGCATTCAGAAACGATCAGAATTCTGTCTGTTTCTGATGCCGTCACCCTGACACAAAGGATGTCATCAGTTCTAAAAGCACAGGTCGAATCTGATTCAAATGCCATTCAACGCGTTTGGGCGGTGATTCGACGTCCGAACTATCAATCTGGTGTATCTGAAACCATTGAAATCGAATTGGTTTTAGTGGATAATAACTGGTATCAAAGTGTTTACCAGGGGTTTGAAACTGAAGGTACTTACCTGATCGCTTATTATGCCCAGGATGAAGCAAATCAGGTAAGTCTGCCTAAATTTTCAACTGTCAGTGTCAATACGCCAATGGCACGTCGTGCAATTATTGTTGCAGGAGAAACCTTTGAGGAATCACTTAATACATATTTTGAAACAACTGCTGCCATCATTTATGATACACTGATTTTTCAAGGATATACTGATGAAACAATTTATGTAATGAGTCCCACTGTATTTTCAGGCGGATGGGATGGCTCACCCAATGCAGATAATACGCAATATGCTTTTGGCCAATGGACAAAAACTGATAGCGGCATAAATGCGACACAGGATTTGGTTGTATGTTTCCTGGGAAAAACATTGGATTCAAACTTTGTTTTAAATTACGCGGAAACGATTTCGCAAGAAAATTTAAACATGTATTTGCACCAACTTGAAAATCAAATCCCGGGTCAAATTGTTATTACAAGCGATATGTCCAATGCCTGGGAGTTTGTTTCCCAATCTGTCCAATCTGGATCAAGCAGACGTATTCATATTACTGGATCTTCAGAGAATGATGGCGATACGATCATTGCCATGAACAGTATCTCATTTTCTACTTTTTTTTGGCAACGCGTGCTGAATGGATTTAATGTCAAATCGGCCTTCACAGAAGCAAAAGATGCCTTAAATGTGCTGAATCAATACCAGACACCCTGTATCGAAGCCAATGGAAATGGCCTGGCAAACGAATATGATGATTATGTCAATGCGCGTGAATTTACAATTGGTTATGGGATCATGCGTGCCCAGGATACTGTGACGATCTCTTCAGTAATATCGCCAACGACTTTAAATGGCGAAACACAGGCCAAGATCTGGGCAGAAAAAATTGTCAGTACCAGTCATATCGAAACAGTATGGGCGATAATTGTTCCGCCTGATTTTCGTCAATCAGAAAAAATTGTCATTGAACAGTTCCCAGAAATAGAACTGACATATAATGACAAAACAGATCGATATGAAGGGACATACGATTCCTTTACTCTTTTTGGTGAGTATCGCGTTGCATTTTATGCAAAAAGTATTTATGGTATGACGTCTGTTCCTGTTGAAACGAGTTTTTATCAAACCAAAGCGCCTGATCCCTTTGATGCTTTGTCAGACAATACATTTGAACAATCTCAAAGTATCAAGGTCAATGATACAGAAGCCCAACATCATAATTTTCACAATGTACAGGATCGTGACTGGGTAAAGTTTTACGCAATTGCCGGAAAAATCTACCGCATTTTTACAAACAATAACGCAGACATCAACAGTGATCCAGTCATTGAATTGTATGATAAAGATGGAACGACCATCATTGATTACAGTAATGATGGGGTGGGTATGGAACAGGAAGTCATTAACTGGACATGTCCTGAAGATGGTATTTATTATGTTGTCGCCAGCAATTTCAACACTGATGCGATTGAAGGTCAGTATACTGGCTATGATCTTAGAATTAATATTGCTGATACAATTTATAATGGTATAATCAATGGATATATCCGCGTTAGTGGAACAGAAATCCCCATTGGAGATGCCGTTGTTCGCACAAGCAAGGGTCTTGCTGATATCAGCCTGCCCAGTGGAATATATCGTATTGGCGGTCATGAATCTGGTGAGGCTTTCATATTTGCTGAAGCCAGTGGTTTTTATTCATACACAGCTTCTATCAATGTAAACGCAATTAACATAACGCGCCATGATATTTATATGATACCTCACAATGTCCCAGGCGATCTAAATATGGATGGAAAAATTACTCTACAGGATGCAATAGTGGCCGGTAATATTCTGACAAATATTGATTTACCTGCAGAGGAATGGATACTTTTTGATATTTCTGGCAATGGTCAAATTGGAATTGAAGAAATGATTTATATCTTGAAATATGTCTGTCATCTTTAGGATGAGTTTTAAATTGCAATTTTTAGGTTTTATGTCTTAAAATAAAAACGTAAAAAAAAAATTGCGTTTTTTTCAATCATCAAGCTATAGCAAGTTCACAAGATGATCAAGTATTGGCTTTGTGAATATTTCAGTTTCTCCATCAATCAATGAGTTAATATCAACATCCGAGCAGCAGTTTAATAATCTGTCATTGCATCCTAATCCTAAACCAAACCTTGATGCTTGTTTATTCATTAAACAATCTTTTTTGGACGATCAAGAAAAATGAGTATGTTATTTTCCGAGCATTCCTAAGGAGCATTCATTGCCTTAAATATTTGATAACGCCCTCTCAAAACAATTGTTTGATGATCAGTCAAAGGCAATTCAATATAATGTATTAACATTGGATAGGACTCGGATAATTGTTTTCCCATAGATACAGGAATAACCGCATCATTTGTACCATGAAGCAAATAGATTTTTGGTCGCATTTTTTGTTTTGAAATTTCAGCCAATCTCAAATGGTTATTTAAACGATGCGTCAATACATAGCAAAGCGGAAATCCCACCATACGTTTTGCCATATCAAAAAGACTGGTAAAAGGAGCCAGGAGAATAATTTTTCTACAGGAATGTTGGGATGCGAAATCAAGAGCGATGGCTGCACCCAAAGAATGACCCATAACATTGAGCTGGGTTTTCGATTCAAAATTGAGGGATTCATATCGCTTAAATAATGTTTCAAGGGCTTTATTTGCGGATTGACGTATATTTTTTGGGCTGGTTTTTCCTTCACATTTGCCATATCCTGGGTAATCCAGAAGAAAAAATGATGCGGAATTATCATCGTCATAATGATTTAATAACCGATCAAACCAGTCTAACGCCAGAGAAGCATTTCCACAAAATAACACCCATAATTGTTTTGGTGGCTGTAACGCCTGACTTTCATAATAAAACGCAGTTTGCATTCCTTGATCTGTTTCATAGGTTATGGGGAGAACTTTTGAAAATTCTCTGTTATAGCTATTATTGTATTGACGCGGATGATATATCATTTTTCGTTGAAAAGCAAAAAACGAATATATGATAATTAAAATGAAAATGAAACCCGCAGAAATCTTCATCAATATCGAACATGAAAAATGATTCATTTTTTTTTCTCCCCTATTATTTTTTTCCCGGAAATCAGTGGCACTTTTTTCATACTATGATCGTCCAACTTTGGTTTTTCCTGGCATATTTATTGCCCTCGTTCCCACGCTCTGCGTGGGAATGCATCATGGACGCTCTGCGTCCCGTGTTTATAATCGGACGTAGCATCTAAGTAAGTAGGCGATCATAAATTTTCAGGTATACAGAAGTTTTATCATATATGTAAGAAAAGAATTGCAATCAAGTTAAAATGTATGATCCCGGAAATTGCAAGAACAGCGTAGGGCTAAAGCCCAACGCTGAATTGAGAAAGGACGCTAAAGCGCCCTCAATACCGAAACATATTATTATCATTCAACTTAGCAATGCTCTGAAAATAAGCTACCCATTTGAAAAAATGTTCATCGGGGTTTTTGTTCTGTAGAGACGTAGCATGCTACGTCTCTACGTGCCAAACGATTATACGTTAAAGATATTAGGGGAAATTATTTTTCGAGTATTCCTTAGGTTTTTCATGGCACGAAATATGCCTGCTTGCCCGGGTTGCCATCTTCATTAAAGAATTTCTGGCAAACCAAGAAGGCATATTTTATGCCATGAAAAACCAAAGTTGAATGATAATATCAATTAATTGTTTGTTTATTTCAACATTGACGAAAGACATTGTATTACCAATTCAACGCCTCTGTTACCTGAGGGCGCTTTAGCGTCCTTTCTCAATTCAGCGTTGGGCTTTAGCCCTACGCTGTTCTTGCAATTGCCGAGATCGTATATTTTTATTTGACGATTTTTTTTGTCATACCGGCGAAAACATTTTTATACCCGAAAACTTATGACCGCTTACTTACAATGCACTGGACGCAGAGCGTCCAATATGCGTTCCCACGCAGAGCGTGGGAACGAAGGCAATAAATATGCCAGGAAAAACCAAAGTTGGACGATCATACATATTTTAGTGCTATTTCTCCAAAGGAATTTTAAAAAACACCCCATAATTATTTCTATTTCCATTCAGAAATAAATTTCATCCCAAAAACAATATCCCGCAAGTTCACATCATAAGAATTCATCCCAACCAGTGCATGCAAGCCCATCACCGCATCAGAAAGATCAATCTTGCCATCCCTATCAATATGCTTTATGTCTCAAAAACGTAAATAAAAATTGCGTTTTTTTTCAATCATCAAGCTATAGCAAGTTCATAAGATGATCAAGTATTGGCTTTGTGAATATTTCAGGTTCTCCATCAATCAATGATTTAATATCAACATCCGAGCAGCAATTTAATAATCTGTCATTGCATCCTAAACCAAACCATAGATAGGACTGCAAGTAAATGTGTTGTCGTAGAAATACCGAAAGTGAATGATTTTCCTGATTTATTAATATGCATAAAAGCGTTTAGATATCAATTAATATTATTGAAAAATATGAGGGTTGTATTTTTCGGAACTTTAGTTTGGTAAATCCTATACAGTTATCAACAAAATGTGCAATTCCTTGTAAAATTGTTCAATTGTTAAATAATTGGCCGTCAAATTATCCAAAACCAATAGTATATACATCCTTTACAACAATTTCGTTAAATAA
>Ga0272440_1002032_pt1 | contig 16040 bp, 21 predicted proteins | sample SSMMMBAug17_FD_192440 | JGI IMG/M metagenome (GOLD analysis project Ga0272440, IMG submission 192440) | Marine sediment archaeal communities from Little Sippewissett salt marsh, Falmouth, MA, United States - SSM-MMB-Aug17 | ecosystem: Environmental > Aquatic > Marine > Wetlands > Sediment ... | reverse complement strand
AAGGTTTTAAAAGTGAGCAAGAGGCAAGAGATTATAAGGCAAATAGCCAATTTGAAAATGCATTTATAGTAAAAGAGGAGTAGTAATGATAAGTAAAACAAGAATAACAAAAGAGACAGATATAACGGTAAGTTTAGACTTAAACGGTACAGGTAAAAGCAAGATAAACACAGGGGTTGGTTTTTTAGATCATATGCTAGAGAGCTTTTCAAAACACTCTCTTATTGACTTAGAGGTGAGTTGCAAAGGCGATACACATATAGATGATCACCATAGTGTTGAAGATGTTGGAATTGTTTTAGGATCACTGCTTGCTGAAGCAATCTACCCTGTTAAAAATATGGAGCGTTTTGGTAGTGCAAATGTTGTGATGGATGAGACCTGTGTCTCATGTGATTTAGATTTAAGCAATCGTCCATTTCTCGTTTATGAGCTTGACGTTACAGGCAAAGTAGGGCAGTTTGATACTGAACTTGTTGAAGAGTTTTTTCGTGCTTTTACACTAAATGCAAAGATGAGCATGCATATTATTCAGCAGCGAGGAAAAAATCGTCACCACATTATAGAGGCAGCATTTAAATCTGTAGCTGTTGCTATACGTAGAGCTACATCTTTCAACCAAAGAGTAGGTATTCCAAGTACTAAAGATGTTTTATGATTAAACTTATAGTACTTGATGTTGACGGCTGTTTAAGTGATGGTTCTTTGTACTACTCTGCAGAGGGTGTTGAGAGTAAAGCTTTCAATGTTAAGGATGGTCTTGGTATCACTACTTGGATCAAGTGTGGTAATCGTGTAGCAATTATTACAGGTAGAGAGTCTGCTATTGTTAAAAAAAGAGCTGCAGAACTTGGCATAGAGCATCTATATCAAGGTGTAAAAAATAAACTACAAGTGCTCAATGAATTACTAGAATCCCTTGGTGTAAGCTATGAAGAGGTTGGAGTCATTGGAGATGACTTGAATGATTATGAGATGTTACGTAAGGCTGGTAGAAGTTTTACACCTCAAGATGGTGCAGTACAGATTCAAAGCATTGTACAGACTCAGCTAACATCCTTTGGTGGCAGGGGTGCTGTGCGTGAAATGATAGATATGCTTGTGAAGGAAAATGCCCAAGAGGAGCAGTTCTTATCAGTCTGGGTGAAGGGGTAAGCTATAAATATAACACTCTTTTTTGGTCTGATATTTTCAGTTTTAGCATCAATATACATCTTTTTTAAACCTCTTGAGATAAAGCAGCAGAAGTTTACAGAAGTGCCACTATTTCAACTCACGGGCTTTGAAGTTTATGAACTTGATACAAAGGGTTTAAAAACTATTTTGCTTGGCGACTCTTCTGAGCGCTACAGCGACAGATATAGTGTTCAAGGTATAGACTACACCGATAACTCTGAGCTGTACATTGCTAATATGCGTTCAGATTATGGTCTATACAGGGGAAGTGTTGTCGAACTCGATGGTAACGTGACTTATATAAGAGAGGATGGCTTGACGTTCAAGAGTCAAAAAGCGCTTTATGATAAAAACAGCACACTTTTATATACTGATGAGGAGTATACTCTTTTTAAAGGAGAGGATAGAGTTCGTGGTGACTCCTTACGCTATAACAATACAAAAAATATAATAGACTCTAAAAATATAGAGGTTATATACCAACTACAAGAGGGTAAAAAATGATAAAGAATATAGTGTTGCTTTTCATGTTAATCCAGTTTGCAATGGCTGAGGAGCTAAAGATAAGATCTGAGAGCTTTCATGCTGATGAGAACAAAGGTGTTTCAGTATTTACAGGCAGTGTAAATATTTTAAAGCACAATGATGAGCTTAATGCATCCCAGGTGACTGTATATACTGACAAACAAAACAAGCCTGTGAAGTTTATAGCTACAGGAGATGTCTCATTTGTCATAGAGACAAAACAAGGGGCAAAATATTCTGGAGTTGCAGGTAAAGCTATCTTTTTACCACAAGAGAAAGAGTATCACTTCTATCAAGATGTACATCTCAAGCAACTAAATGAGAAAAAAGAGATTCAAGGAGATGAAGTTGTTCTTGAAATTATTGCTGGAAAGGCATATGCTAAGGGTGTAGTACAGAAGCCTGTGATTATGATTTTTGATATTGCCGAAGATGAAGGGAAGAAGTAGTGGTTGAGATAGTAGCATCTAAGTTTGTCACATCTGCTGCAAACATTACACAGTCTCCAGAGTCTGATGAGCAAAATGAAGTTGTATTTATGGCACGTTCAAATGTTGGAAAGAGTTCCCTTTTAAACGCTCTTTCTAATCATAAAGGTTTGGCAAAAGTATCTTCAACCCCAGGGAAAACACGCCTTATAAACTATTTTGATGTCACTATGATAGATAGAGATAGCGGCGAGAAACGATTTGCAAAATTTGTTGACCTTCCTGGTTTTGGATATGCAAAAGTTGCAAAAAGCATCAAGTACGATTGGGAAAAAAACTTGACTGATTATATAGCTGGTAGAGAGCAGATTAAGCTTTTTATCCATCTTATAGATTGTAGACATCCGCACCTTGAGATAGATAGCTCTGTGAGTGATTTTCTTGTTGAAAATCTTAAAGAAAATCAGGTAATATTGCAAATATTTACAAAGATTGATAAGCTAAACCAAAAAGAGCAAAACGCACTTAGACGGGAGTTTCCAAATGCACTGAGTGTCTCGAGTGCCAAAAAACGTGGAATAGCAAAAGTAAATCAAGTTATATATGATATTCTTCAAGGTGAGGATAGTGAAAATGCAAGTTGAGTATAGAAAAGCAAAACTCTCTGATGTGGTAAATATGAGAGCCTTAATTGAGCCAGAAGTACAGAGTGGCATTATTTTAGATAGAAGTGAAGATGAAGTTGCAACAAACATACGATCATACACTCTTGCATTTTTAGATGGCAAGCTTGTTGGCTTTTGTGCTCTGCATATTCACACCTCGTATTTAGGTGAGATACGTTCACTCATTGTAAAAGAGGATTTACGTGGGCAAAAAATAGGTGAAAAACTTGTTCAAAACTCTATTGATGAAGCGAGATCTTTAGGAATGCAAAGAGTTTTAAGTCTGACATACAAAAAAAGTTTTTTTGAGCGTCTTGGATTTGTAGAGATTCCAAAAGAGTCCCTCCCAGAACATAAAATTTGGGCTGATTGTATTAAGTGTAAGCACTTTCCAGTATGCAACGAAGTATCTCTCATAATAAATCTTTAAACCCATTAATCTACATACTTGTTTTTGTAGTTTACATCAGTTTAAGTAGCGTATACCTCTTTTTACCTCCTCTTTTAGGTCTGCTTTTCTTTCTATTTAGCCGAGCTATTGATAGAGCAGATTCGCTTAGCGTTTTATGGATCAGTTTTGCACTCTTACTCTTTGAAGCAAATTTTGGTTACGCTCTCTTTAGTTCCATTATCTACTTTTACATAGTTAAAAAGTTTTTCATGCCTTCTTTAGAACAAAGCTTCTATTGTGGCGGGTGTATAAAAATCTCTTACATTTTGTTCGCATATATAGGTTACTTTTTATTTTTATTGCTTCTTGGAAACATATTCATGCTTGAAACCCCCAAACTCAATTATTATATAATTTACTATATAGTAATTGAGTTCTTTTTAGTGAGCCTTTTATGAAAATAAAATTTATACTTTTTATTTTCATTTCCATCTGGCTAACACTTATTGTTCGTCTCTTTTTTTTAGCAGTGGAATCAAATAGTTACTACTCCAAACTCTCTATGCAAAATGTTATCAAAGAGGAACAGATAGCACCTATAAGAGGAACAATAGTTGATAGGCATAACAGACCAGTAGCCATCAATCAGTTGGGGTTTAAAATTAGTTTAGCACCGCATCTACGTACGAAAAAAAATCTGCTAAAGTTTGAAGAGGAGATATCTCTTTTAACAAAACTTCTGCCTTCATTAGATGCAAAAAAAATCAAGCAAAATTACATAAAAAAAGATTCTGCCTACAATCACAACTTTATAGATGTTGTTCATTTTATCCCTTACGAGGAGATAATGCCAGTCTACTCAGTGCTTAACTTGCGTGAAAATGTTCTTATATCTTCTGCCCCAAAACGTTATTATCCTTATGGAAATGTAGCAGCTCATATGATAGGTTATGTAGCTCGTGCAAATCAAAAAGATATTGAAAAAGACCATCTTTTAGAGCTTATTGGTTCAACTGGAAAAACAGGGGTAGAGCGTTACTACAACAGATATTTGCAAGGAGTTCCGGGAATACGTCAAATTAAAGTAAATGCTAAAAATTTAGAAGTGGAGCAGCTACATTACAAAAGTGCTGATGAGAATAGAAAAGTGACTCTTGCTTTAGATATGGAGCTTCAAAAGTATATCGGGACTCTCTTTGATGGCAAAGTTGGTGCCATAGCAGTTATGGATGTAAATGGCTCTTTGCTTGCTGCGGGAAGTTATCCAAATTATGACCTCAATATATTTGTTTCTGGAATGTCATACAAAATGTACAATAAACTCTCTTCGAGTTTAGATCATCCATTCACTAACAAACTTGTTAATGGACTCTATCCTCCTGGATCGACCATAAAACCTATGCTTGGATTGCTCTATATTTCAACCGATTTAAATAAAAGATGGAGTGTTGATTGTCAATCATCACTTCCTTTAGGTGGTCGTATATTTAGATGTTGGAAGAAGCGTGGACATAGAGATACTGATATTGTAAAGGCTATTAGGGAGAGTTGCGATGACTACTTCTACAAAGGGAGCCTTATAGTTGGTAATGCAAAAATGAGTGAAGCGCTAAAACGTTATGGACTCGCTCAAAAAACAGGCATAGATTTGCCAAATGAGTTTATTGGTGTTGTTCCTTCTCGTGAATGGAAGCGTGAAAAATATAATAAAATTTGGAATATTGGGGAGACTGCAAATATGTCCATAGGACAGGGTGATTTTTTAGCGACTCCACTCCAAATTGCGCAACAAACAGCACTTATGGCTACTGCAAAACTGCCTACACCACACCTTGTAAAAAAAATAGGTGAAGAGGAGTATGCTCCTTCATTTAAAGAGGTACTTACAAAAGAGGAGTTAAAAGAGCTTCCTGTGATTCAAAAAGCGATGTATGAAGTATGTAATTCACCTCATGGTACAGCAACTGGTTATCTACACTCAAAAGTAAAAATAGCTGGTAAGACAGGTACAGCACAAGTTGTTGCCATAAAACAAGATATAGAAGAGCGTGAGTTAGAGCATGAGATGGAGTACTACAACCGTTCACATGCTTGGTTTACTAGCTATGGCCCGTACAATAATCCTCAATATGTTGTAATGGTAATGATAGAGCATGGTGGGCACGGTGGACAAGCTGCTGGTGGGATTGTTTCAGATGTGTACAACAAGCTCTTGGAGCTTGGCTACATTAAAAAGTAGAACTTTTTAAGCAAAAGAGTTTTGCAGAAAAAGTGCCAAAATTGTTAAGAGGAAAATTCCTCCTGCCTTGTTGTAGAGTTTATTTGCAATAATAAAAAGTAGAGTAACAGATGCTGCTGCCATAATAAAAATATCAAAACCAGTTGCTTGCATGTCTACACCAAGTGGCGCTATAAGTGATGCTCCACCAAGAACCATTGAGAAGTTTGCAACATTTGAACCTATAATGTTCCCAATGCTCATCTCAGCATTTCCTTTTTTAAGTGCTACAAGAGAGACTACAAGTTCTGGAAGTGATGTTCCAAGTGAGATTAAGAAGAGACCTATAATCCACTCGCTTACATCAAGTGAGCGAGCAATAGTTGTAGCGCTCTCTACAACAAAGTGAGCTCCTCCAATTGTGAAAACAAAACCAATAACTAAGAGTACAATAGTTTTGCCCCAAGCAAAACCTTGAGTAAGCTCTTCATCTATTTCATCTTCTAGATCACCTTTAGAGTCTTTAAATAAAAAGAGCAGGTATGATCCCATCATAAGTATAAAAAGAAAACCATCAAAACGTCCTATCACTCCATCTTGTATCATAATAAAAAAGATAACTACTGGAACTACTACCCAAGCACTGTCAAGTGCAAACAGTTCTCTCTTTGGATGCATACCTTTTATAAGAAGAAAAACGATTCCCAGCACAAGTGTAATGTTAAATGTAACACTTCCGATGACATTAGCAACTGCCATATCGCTTTTTCCATAAGATGCAGCCATCATTGAAGCAGCCATCTCAGGAAGAGATGTTCCAAATGCAATGAGGGTAGCACCTATTACGTAATGAGAAATGTTAAAGTGTAAAGCGATTCGCTCTGATTCCTTAATAATAAAGTCTGCACCATATATAAGTGCTGTCATTGCAGCTAAAAATATGAGATAGTCCATCTATTTTATCCTTGTGTTCTAACTATTAAACTTGCAGGAAGATTAAAACGCTCAATGAGTTCTCTCTCTTTTTCTCTCATCTCTCCATTGTCAACTTCATGGTCATATCCTAGTATGTGTAAAAGACCATGAATAAAGAGTAGTGCTAATTCATCATCGGCTGAGTGGGAAAACTCTTGGGCTTTATCAAGTACAAAATTCTGACTAATAATGATACTCCCAAGAGGAGCCATAGGAGAGTCTTCATAAGGAAAACTAAGAACATCAGTAGGCTTGTCTATGCCTCTAAACTGCGCATTTATCTCTTGTATCTCTTTATTGTCTGTGATAATGAGTTCTATGAGTTTGTCGCTCATGCTTAGAGCTATCTTGCTCAGGAGCGTTTCGTTAACGTCTAAAGTAGTTCTGTTGTCAAGTTCAATCATAAGTGCAAGTATATCCAAGATTGTAAAAATATGTTACACTTCCCCCATGAATGAAAATAAGAAGAAAAGAGCTGTATGTATTATGAGTGGGGGCATGGACTCTACTTTGAGTGCTTATATGGCCAAAAAAGAGGGCTATGAGATTATAGCACTTCATTTTAACTATGACCAAAGAACACAGACTAAAGAGCTTGCTGCTTTTGAAGCCATATGTGATGAGTTGCAGGTTGCACAAAGGTATGTGCTTTCACTTGATTTTTTTAAACAGCTTGGAGCTTCAGCACTTACCGATACGAGCATAGAAGTACCAACTGGCGGTGTAGAAGAGGGTGTTCCTGTAACTTATGTCCCATTTAGAAATGGCATATTTTTAAGTATGGCTGCTGCAGTGGCTGAAAAAGAGGGTGCATCAGTTTTGAGTATTGGTGTTGTTCAAGAGGACAGTAGTGGCTACCCTGATTGTAGAGAAAGCTATATCGATGCTATGCAAAAAGCGATAAACTTAGGAACAAAAGATGAGACGCGCCTTGAGATACTCATGCCACTAGTCCACATGAAAAAGTCTGAAATTGTGCAGGCTGCACTTGATTTGAATGTTCCTCTTGGTCTTACATGGAGCTGTTATAAGAGTGAAGAGAAGGCTTGTGGTGTGTGTGATAGTTGTAGATTACGGCTTAATGGCTTTAAACTTGCAGGAGCTACAGATCCCATAGAATATGAGTGATACTAAACAATATGATACTTTAAATGTGCGAGTTATACACAATAGAAGACTCAAGCACACTTACGTAAGCGTTGATAGAGATGCTTACGTAACAGTGAAAACTCCTATAGATTCAGATACTTACGTAAGAGAGTTACTAGAAGAGAAATCACCATGGATTCATAAGCAACTCAAAAAGATACAAGAGTTGCAAAGGCTCTCACCTGAGATACTTTACTCATTAGAATATATTCAAGACAGAGTTGTTTTTTTCTCACAAGAGATGGATTTAGAGTACACTGTTTTACGTTTTAGAAAAATGAAGAGTCGTTGGGGAAGCTGTAGCTCTAAGGGTGTTATAACACTTAATACCCATCTACAAAGAGTAAAAGCAGAGTTGATTGACTATGTCATAGTTCATGAGCTCTCTCATCTGGTACATATGAACCACTCAAAAGCTTTTCACTCTCATGTTGAAAGTTATCTTGAAGGTGCAAAGAGTTACGCTAAAGAGTTAAAAAAAATTCGTTTAACGTAAATCTTCATAATGGTACTTGCTCGAAGGTGACCACATCATCCAGCCATTTGTTTGGGCTTCGTCTGTAGCTCGTATCTGTTCTTGAATCTCAAAGCGATTGTACTCACGTCTCTTTCTTTTATAGTCCTTAAAGTACTGTAGCCATGGGCGCACTCTAGCAGTTGGAATTCTATCCTCTATATGTTTTACACTTCTATAGATGACAGCATAAGGATGATCTGCAGGGTAATCAAAATAAAAAGAACCACTTGAAAAACCTGAAGGGTAGAGCATAGGTGCCAAGTAGTCTGCATGAGCTGCTAGGGATGAAACAGTCTGTCCGATACCGTTATCATCATCTGCCCAGCAGATATTCCCATAGGTATCGACCGAGATAAACACACCATACTTCTGCAGTCTTTTTTGTGCCTTGTCTAAAAAGGTTTCTATAGCCTTAACTCTATTTTCTTGAGTCGACTCTTTTGAGAAGTGGAGCCCTTTTTTTGCTGGAAAGCGGATGTAGTCAAAGTTTATCTCATCAAAACCCACTTTAGCAGCCTCTTCTGCTATACGAATAGCATATTCATGTGAACGTGGGTCAAAGGGATCAACCCACGCCATATTATCATGGTTTCTCCAAATTGTCACATTGTCATCTTTTTTAATGGCATACTCTGGATTATTAGAAGCCTGTAGTTCATCTTTAAAAGTGACAATTCGAGCGATAGTATAGATTTTTTTCTCTTTAAGTCGGCGCATAAACTTCTCTATATTTCGGTTCGTTCTATTTTCATGGGCACCATAAGAGTTTGCCTGCTCGAAGCCTGTCCAGAATGAGGTAGATCCATATTCGTTTTTTACATCGACTACAATCGCATTTGCATCTGTTTGTTCTAGCAGTTTATAAATTCTTTTTGAAGTTCCTGAGTTGTTGCTTGCTCCCCAAAATGTCAAGTAGAGGGCTTTGATGCGAATAGGTTCTAAAAAAAGAGTTGTAGAGTTTGTCTCATGCGTAAGTGTAAATGGTCTGTAGCCATAGGCTTTAATATGTGTAACATTAGCATCTGTTTGCATGCTAAAACTTCCATTAATATCGCTAAAAACTCTCTTCTTTGCATCACTAATCTGTGCATTTTTTATTGGAAGCTTCGTTTTTGAGTCTAATACCACTCCACTAAATGATGCTAAAAGTAGCGTGGGTAGGGTGAAAAACGCGAATGAATATAATTTTTTCACTATATATCTTTACCTTTCATTTAAAAAATATCCCAAGCTCACATCGCTCCATCGTTTTGAGAGGGCAAGGTGTTCTTGAATAGAAGCATTTACCTTTGCAAAGTCTGCATTTTTTGCGCTAAGTTCACTCAGAACCTCTTTGAGTGCTACCTTACCGGCAGAGACTACCTCTTGTGGGTACTGAAGTATCTCTATATTTAGCGCTTCTAGCTCTTTAAGGGCTTGTATGTTTTTTGAGTGAAACTCATAAGTCATATTTGAGTTCATCTCATTTGCGGCCACTTCTATCATAGACTGCTGTTCAAATGCGAGTTTGCTCCAGAGCTGTTTGTTAAAAGTGAGCTCTAAAATGGAGCCTGGTTCATGCCATCCTGAGTAGTAGTATGGCGCTACTTTGTAAAAGCGCATAGTGATATCAAGAGCAGGACCAACCCACTCAGTCGCATCTATAACACCACGCTCCAAGGAGGTGTAAATCTCTCCGGCTGGAAGCAAAATAGGATTAACTCCCATTTTTGCAAACACCTCTCCACCAAGACCTGGAATCCGCATCTTTAGCCCTTGCATATCTGCAAGCGAGTTTATAGGTTTTCTAAACCATCCACCCATTTGGATATTTGTGTTTCCACCCATAAATGGATGCAGATTGTATTTTGCATACTGCTCTCTCCACAAATCAAGTCCACCACCAAAGAGCATCCAAGAGTTAATCTCCTCAGCAGTAAAACCAAATGGAATGCCACTATAGAGTGAAAATGCAGAGTTTTTCCCTTTCCAGTAGTATGGACCAGAGTGAAAAGCATCTATTTGCCCACTTGAACAAGCATCAAATACAGCAAGGGCAGGCACGAGAGTGTTTTTAGGGTAAAGTTTAATTTCTATAGACCCACCGCTAATGTCACTTACTCTTTGTGCAAAACGCTCAACTCCTGTTCCCATAATAGGAAAGTGTGCCGGCCAAGATGTTGCAAGCTTTATAGTTACTTTTTTATTTTTATTTACATTAATGTGTTTTACATCTTGGCTTTTTTGAGGATGCTTTGAGTAGTCTATTGCTTGACGATTACTCTCATTGCATCCACTTAAAACAGCGCCTGCAGAAGCAAGTGTAGTGGTTGTTAAAAAATCTCTTCTATTCATAAAAAAGCTCCTTAAAAGTCTAGTTGTAGTTGCACTTGTGAAACAAGTGGTTTTTTTAGTATTGATTTGTCTGCGCCGACAATGAAAGCAAAATGAAAAGAGTGTTTACGTAAGAGGTTTTTTATATCATTAATACTTTTATAATATATGACATTCTCACAAGACTTAATTTGAGGAAGTTTCAATCTTTGAGGTAGCAGATAAAGAAGTTTTGCCCAAGCAGCCTGTTGCTGTAAAAACTCCATCTGTCGCTCGATTAGCTCCACATTTTTTTCAAAAATAAGCACTTTGTCACTAGTTCCAAACTCTTTAATCTCAAAATTTTTGTTCGTAAATACTGCTTCAAAGTGATCTATTGGTTGAAACTTACGTAATCGGAAGTTTATCTTGTTTCTTTTAAGAAAGTGAAACAAAATCTCTAAGTAAGGAATAAAAAATGGAGATATTAACTGTCTTTCATAAAAGGTGTTTTCATAAATAAAAGAGGTCTCAAAAAGTGTCTGCTCAATTACATTTATCTTTTCTAAAGCATTTGTGCTGAGCGTTTGAATATTTGTAAAGACATCCTTTGAGAGCAGGGCAGGTGAAAATAGTATAACAGAACCATTTTCAATCTCCCAAAGTCGTTTAAAATTATTTTGGAGACTACCGTTTAAGGCGATAAAGTTACTTTCAGTCATTATTTGCAGTGCTAGCTTGAGTATAACCTCACTGCACTCATAAACAACTATCTCTTTGTCTATGAGTTTAAAACGAATAATTCGTACTAAGGCATCATAAAGATCATCGACTTTTATCCATGCAATTTCACTATCGCTTATCTGGGTAGGTTTGCAAAACATTATGCCATAGGCACCAGCAACTATAGCCTCTTCAATCTCATCTTCATTAAATGCAAGAAAGAGGTCGCCCCGCTTGACAGACTTGGCTGTAAAAACAACATTTTCAAACTCTCTAACAAAGGGTTCGTTTACAAGTGTGCCATGCGTTAGTGCTAGAATATTTTCAAGTCTCATCCAATAGGTGTGCCTGCTTTTTTAGGTTTTTCTGGTCGAATTAAACAAAGACCATCTTCATCCTTAGCAGCAAGAAGCATTCCCTGACTCATCATTCCCATAAGTTTTGCAGGCTTTAAGTTTGCAACCACACATACTTGTGTACCTACAAGTGATTCAGCTGTGTAAAACTCTTTTATACCTGCGACTACTTGTCTGACATCATCTTCGCCAAGGCTCACTTGCAGTTTGAGCAGCTTTTTACTTTTTGGAACTTCCTCAGCTTCAAGAATTGTTCCAACTTTGAGTGAAGTTTCAAAAAACTGTCCTATCTCAATAAGATTATCTTCTTCTTTGGAAGGTTTAATCTCCTCTTTTTTAGCCTCTTTTTTCTCTTCTTCTTTTGCATTAGGCATCGCTTTTGGTGCTTCTGGCATTAAAGGTTCCTCAATACGAGGGAAAAGAGGTGGTACTTTTTTAATAGTAAAAGTATCTAAAAGTGCTCTATTTAGTACAAGTGACTCATAGCTAGCAGTATCGATAGTAAAGCTAAGTGCATCTGCTATAGTTGCTGTTGTTTTTGGCATAATAGGAGAGAGCATAATGGCAGCTTTTGCTAAGATATTTGCAACTAAAGCAACAGTTGCAAGTGCTTCTTCCATCTGTCCATTTTTTACTTTTGCCCAAGGCTCATACTCTGTAATAGCGCTGTTACCAATAGCAAAAAGTTTCCAAAGCTCTTCTAAGTATCTATGAGTCTGCATACTCTGCATAAATCCATCAAGAGTGCTAAGTGCATTGTTCATGGCATCAAGCTCTTTTTGATGATGTTTTGTTACGTAAGCACTATCAATGACATACTCAGAGTATTTTCCACTCATACCAATAATACGGTTCAAAAGGTTTCCTAGATCATTGCTGAGTTCAGAGTTAATTCTGTCTATAAATGCACGTTGTGAAAAATCTCCATCTTGACCAAAAGGAACTTCACGAAGCATAAAGTATCGTAGGTTTTCAACACCATAAGCATCTGAGACCTCTTTTGGAGAAACTACATTGCCCTTAGATTTTGACATCTTCTCACCATCTCTTGTCCACCAGCCATGAGCACCAATGTGATTAGGAAGTGGCAGTTCAAGACTCATCAAAAATGCTGGCCAGTAAATAGCATGAAAGCGAAGGATATCTTTACCTACAAACTGTGTCGAAGCAGGCCAAAACTCCATATTTGCTTCATCCTTTCCATATCCAAGCGCTGTAATGTAGTTCAATAGGGCATCTAGCCATACATACATTACATGCTTATCATCATTAATGCTCTTTGGCATCTTTACACCCCAAGTAAAAGAGGTACGAGTAACAGAGAGATCTCTAAGACCGCCTCTAACAAAGTTTTTTACCTCATTTGCACGTGAACGTGGCAGAATAAAATCAGGATTTGCATCATAGTGAGCAAGCAGTTTTTCTTGATAGTTCGAGAGTCTAAAGAAGTAACTCTCCTCTTTAACAACACTTGTAGCTCGACCACAATCAGGACAAAACTCACCGTCTATGAGTTGTGTTTCAGGAAAAAATGTTTCACAACTAACACAGTAGTGACCCTCATAAAAATCTTTGTATATGTCACCTTTTTCAAACATCTTTTCAAAAGCTTTTTGGACACCTTGCATGTGATCTTCATCAGTAGTACGAATAAACTTATCATAAGTGATTTCAAACTCATCCCAAAGGTTTTTAAAAGTAGCACTAATCTCATCTGCAAAAGCTTGTGTCTCTTTACCTGCTTTTTGAGCTGACTCTTCAATTTTTTGTCCATGCTCATCTGTCCCAGTAAGGAAATAAGTTTTGTTTCCTTTTAAACGTTCATATCTTGCGGTAGCATCTGCAATAAATGTTGTATAAGCGTGTCCAATATGAGCTTCGCCGTTTACATAATAGATAGGTGTTGTTATGTATTTATTCAATTTTTTTCCTTACACTAATTTAAAATTCAAATCCACCGGTGTCACCTTTGGACATACTGTTGTAGACTGCTTGTACATACTCCTTACGTAACTCGCAGTGAAAGTAAAACTCACAAGCACTACATGACTTATGAGACTTCTCCTCTTGACAAGCTTGGAGCTTATGTAACATCTCTTCAAGATGGAGTTCAAACTTGTCTTTTGACTCACTATGCATTTTTTGCATAAACCTCTTTCACACGAGCTATTTCATAGTTTGATCCAAAAAAACAGACAGCAGTATCGTGGATATGAGAATGCTCTAGTGTCATAAGGTCATTTTTGCCATCTATTGCACCACCACCAGCTTTGTTATAAATAAATGCAAATGGAAAGACTTCAAAAAGACGACGAAGTTTTCCCTCTGGCTTGTCTGAAGTTCCTGGGTAAGAGAAGAGTCCACCACCTTTGAGGAGAATTTGATGCAGGTCTGGCACCATACCGCCAGAGTAGCGTAGACGATACCCTTCAGCAAAAAAACTATCTACTAGCTCTTTGTGGTAAGGTGCCCAGTTTTGCTGTGTTCCACCAGGAGCATTTAATTTGCCTTTTTCACTGAGCCTAATCTCTTTAACAAACTCAAACTCTCCAGACTGGAGTAGATACATTTTAACTTTGTTTTCTGCAAATACCATCTCAACACGCGGACCATACACCACATAACATGAGGCTACCATATGTGCAGTACCAAAATCGTGTTTATAAATACCAAATATAGAGCCAACACTTAAATTTACATCTATTAAAGATGAGCCATCAAGAGGATCATAAGCAATAAAGTATTCACCATCTTCATGTAAAAGCTCTTGGTGTGTTTTCTCTTCACTGGCTATTGTATGAATGGAAGGAACTTTTGAGAACTCCTCTTCGATTATCATATCACACTGAATATCGAGCTGAAGTTGTGTTTCACCTGAACTATTTTCCTGCTGTGAGTACCCTATATCTTTAATATCTATGGCCTCTTTTATCCGTATAGCGCTTCTTTGTATCGCATCAAATATGTCTCTCATATCACTTCCTTTTTTAAACTGGTTTTGCATTTTTGAGTATCCACTCTATAACAGAGGACTCATTGTTTAAATCTAGTATATCAACTGTTTGCGGAATTGCATACTCATTTAAGTCTATAGTTTCATCAACTGCCACTGCATCCATATATGGAATGTATGCTGCATCGACACGATCTCGAAATATGCTTATTCGTGGTAAAGGAAGGTTTTTAAGTCCTTCCACTAAGAGTATGTCAAAGCTATTAAAGAGACGAATCATCTCTTCAAGTTCGGCATGACGGTGTGAGAAGTAGGTGGTTCTATTTGGTGAAGTAACAATGACCTCCGCACCTGTATCACTAAACTTGTAACTGTCTTTTCCTTCAACATCAAAACGAGCTTTATCTTTTGGATCGTGTTTTATAATCGCAACTTCAAGATTATGCTCGTGGATAAGCTTTCTCGCAACCTTGAGAATTAAGGTTGTTTTTCCGCTATTGGAGGGTCCAGTAAATGTAACGGCTAATCTTTGTTTCACAAACTACTACTTTTTAATTTTTAGTGATTATACAAAAGAAGAGTTTAATAAGATATAATTCCAAAGAGATAAGAGGAGAAAAATGAGACTTTTTTTAAGCGCTGTAGCTACATTAGTGGCTTTTACAGGTTGCTCCCACAATAATGCCTTTGATCGTTTTGAGATGTCGGCTCAAAGAGAGCGAAGTGAAGAGAGTATTCAAAGTGCCAAACTTGTAGCACAAAATGATGTTCAAGGTGTAGCAACTGCTGTGTATTTAAGTAGAGTTGACCCTGGTTTTTATGGAGATGCTGAATATTTTTACATATATTTAAACTCAAATAACAATCAAAACGAACCACTTTTTATTTTAAATGATTCACCTGCTTTGCTTGTTGAAGAGCTTCCTAGAGAAAATATTTTTACAAACTTGACACAGTTTAGTGCTGCATGGAAACGCTACTACTTTGTAGGTTTTGCAAAACAAAATGATGTAAAAGATTTTAAGCTCCAGATTCAGGGTGAACCTGGTAATGCTCTTTTTATGTACAAGGCTGTACAAGAGCAGTAGAACTATATTGCTTGCGCTATTGTGCTTACTACATAAGTAATTAAAATGATTGCTACTTGCAGTCCTATTACTATAACCAAAGGTGCTAAATCCAAGCCATTAAAATTTGTTTTGATAAATCTACGTACAAATCTGTAAGCTGGTTCTGTAACTCTGTAAAGAAACTGAACAATAGGATTGTAAGGATCTGGATTAACAAAACTTAGTAGTGCTGCGATTATGACTACCCATATGTAAACATTTATAAGCCCCGTAAAGAGACCTCCAAGTTGTAAAAGCGCTAGACCTAAATCACTCATTTTATAATCTCTCCCAAATAATTTTTTAAACAGTTATAGACCATTGCTATATCTGGTCCTTCCTGTGCATTAGTAAGTAAAATTCGTAAAGGTACCAAGAGTTCTTCGTCTTCAAGAGCTGTCTCTTGCATTAGAAAACTCTCAAAACTTTTGAACTCATCGAAGTAGGGCGCAGACTTAATCGCATTGGCTATACTTTTTGTCTGCTTTTCAAACTCCTGAGGAATTATACGTTGTTTAAAAATAGGGGCTATCTTGCTCATTAGCTCTTTTGTAGTAGACGCC
>Ga0272440_1002031_pt1 | contig 16050 bp, 4 predicted proteins | sample SSMMMBAug17_FD_192440 | JGI IMG/M metagenome (GOLD analysis project Ga0272440, IMG submission 192440) | Marine sediment archaeal communities from Little Sippewissett salt marsh, Falmouth, MA, United States - SSM-MMB-Aug17 | ecosystem: Environmental > Aquatic > Marine > Wetlands > Sediment ... | reverse complement strand
TTACAACAATAACCGATTGCGTGGAGGCTCAGCTTTCAAGCATTTTGAATAATATTGTAAAACAAAATCGATATCAATAATTAAATAAAGTTACAGCATCCTACGCCCCAAGTTTACGCACTATAACTCGGAAATAAGCGGCCTTCAGTCCGCTTGATTGTTTGGTTATTATAAATTTACAATTTAAGGTATATAAAGAAATTACTTGTGTAATTGTGTTTAATTCTTATGTCTATATTAACTTTACTTCAAGTTACCACAATAATTGTTGATCACTTCCTGAACATCATCAGGCCTAAAAAATTCTTTAATAAAATCCTCAGCAGAAAAGTAATATAAATTATTATCCGTATAAGCCAATTTTCGAAGACCTTCAGGGCTGGCATCAAATCGGCCATCTGGCAAAATAGTTAGCCATGAACCTGGAGCAAAACTATAACGATACAAAAAGCTTTCTCCTGTATTCACATCCCAAAATTGAAGCCGTCCGGCAGAACCTGCACCAACAATATAAGATTCGTTCGGGGCAAACATAACTGAATAAATTTGCCCACTGGTCTCAGAAAATTCTTGAATACATTTTCCTGTATCAGTGCTCCATATACGTATTGTATTATCACAACTACCGGTGGCAATTTTATTTCCAGCTGATGAGAAGGATACTGATCTAATAATATTTGCATGCCCCTCTAAAACGCTAATAGCATTTCCATTTTTTACATCCCACAATCGCACCGAATTATCTTCACTTCCGCTTGCTATTATATCTCCTGAAGGCGAAAAGCATACAGCATGACAGGGGCTTTGTGTCCCTCTAGAACACGACTTTTAATTTTTTTATTAAAATAAATTGATCTTCTTTTTCGTACATCCCATAAACGAACTGTTCTATCATTACTACAACTGGCAACTTTTTTTCCAGAGGGAGAGTAAGCTACAAAGTTTACAGAGCCTCCATGTCCCTCTAAAATATGAATTATTCCTTTTTTGACACTCCATAACCGAATTGTTCTATCTCGTCCTCCACTGGCTATATTTTCTTCAATGGGAGAGAAACTAACAGAGTTTACAGAACCAATATGACCTTCTAAAACCTTAATAACATTTCCTTTGTTAATATCCCAAAGATAGAGTTTATTAAAACTACTGCTAACAACTTTGCGTCCTGAGGGGGAAAAGGATACAGAGTTCACTGTATAGTGATTATGATCTATATGACGAATAGAGTTCCCTCTGGTCACATCAAATAAAATCAATGAACTATTAGTACCTCCACTGACAATTTTGTCTCCAAAGGGCGAAAAAGACAAAGAGTTCACTGAATAAGCATTTCCCTTGAAAATATGAGTAGTGGTTCCTTTATTTATATCCCATAAAATAACTGAATTTTTTAAACTATCGTTGGCAATTATATCTCCTGAAGGAGAGAAAGATACAGAGGATACACCGAGTTTTTGCCCCCCAAAAGTACGAATGATGCTTCCATTGTTAACATCCCACAAACGCACTGTCTCATCACAACTTGCACTGGCAATTATATTTCCTGAAGGAGAGAAGGATAAAGAACGAATTGTGGATGTATGGCCCTTTAAAATATGTATGGCATTTCCTTTATAAATATCCCACAAGAAAATTTCAAGGCCAGCCCCACTAGCAATTTTGTCTCCAAAGGGCGAAAAAGATAGAGAAAAACCGGGCATCGAGTAATTGCTCTCAAAAACGTTAATGATGCTTCCATTATTTGCATCCCATAAGTGTACAGAACTATCATAACAACAACATGCGATTTTGTCTCCTATTGGTGAAAATGATACAGCGTGAACAGGAGATGAATGCTCTTTTAAAATGAGTATGGCTAATCCGTGGTTAACATCCCACAATCGTACCGTTTTATCATCACCTCCGCTAGCAATTTTATCACCTGAGGGCGAGAAGCACACTGCGTTGACAGAAGATATATGCCCCTTTAAAACACAAATCACTGAACCTCTGTTGAGATCCCACAGTCGCACAGTATTATCACGACTTCCACTGACAATTATTTTATCTAAGGGTGAAAATGATAAAGATGTGACAAAAGATGTATGCCCCTCTAAAACGCGAATTATGCTTCCTCTACTGGTATCCCAAATGATAATCTTGTTATCACCACCTGCACTTGCCAAAAGGCTGGCATCATGATTAAAAGCAATAGTATAAATTGGTAAAGCATGTCCAGTCTGAACTACTGGAAAATAAGTTAATGAACTTGTCTTTGCTCTCAATTGAGATAGTATATTTTTGTTGTCTGTACATTCATTAACCTCTTTTTTAGAGTTAGAGTTAAGGCAATAGTTATGATTGTCGTATTCAGACTTCAGGTCAAGATTATTGATCAATAAGCCAAAATTCAGATCAAAATCATTAGGGTTAGAAAAATCAATATAAATAAGATTTTTGAGTGTTGGCTTGATATTACAGTCAGAAAGTAAGACAGGTATAACAGGTCTATCGTTAGCAAGCATGTCATCATGCTGCTTGCTGAAAAGCTCAATCATTGTCCAGATTTTTTCTTCCTTAAAATAATTTGAAGACCATATAGAAACCATTTTTCTGGAATGTTCAATGCCATTGTTGATTTTATGCGACAGATGATCACCAGCCTTCAAGTTCCATTGGTCAAACCAGATTTTTAAGCCTTCATCGTGAAGCCGGGTAGCTAATTTTTCAGCAAATTTGAGATCTTCGGATGCGTAGCTGAGGAAAATATCGAATTCATAATCTTCTTGTTTCATTGGATTGATGTTCATTTGTTGTTTATTTTAATATTTTAATATTTTAATATTAAAAAATAATTGGCTCAATTCTCATTAACACCTCTTCAAAAAGAGAATCCGAACATTTACATATGAATGAAGCTTGTCTTGAATTATAATCTAATGAACGTAATTGATCACACATTATAACACCACTCACAGAATTAACTTGAGAAATATTTACGTAAAAGGGGTTTTTTCTTTTTGTATTGCTTATTGGACAAACAAATGCGAACCCCATCCTTTTATTGAAAGCAGTATGGCTTATTACAAGCGCAGGACGTTTTCCCATTTGTTCGTGACCAGCTTGAGGATTAAAGTTTAAATATATAAAGTCACTGCGTTTTGGGATAAATTTTACCATATTTCATTTCCTTCTGCTGGCCCCCAAGATATTTCATCAGACTGTTCTACAACGTTGTCTAACAATTCATTTAATGTATATTTTTTTTTACGTATTGGAGATAATACAATTCTTCCTTTATCAACTCCACAGTCTAGTTTATCTTCAACTTTAAGAGCAAGCATTTCAATAATAAACTGAGGAAGCCTAATTCCAGGGGAATTATCCCACATACCCAATGTCACGACATTGCTGCCTATCATAATAATTCCTCCATATATAATAAATCTGTTTTATATTAATTACGATTATATTATTAATTATTATGATTGTAAAGTCATGTTCGTTTTGTTTAATATTATTTGATTCATCATGTGTTTCGTTACTGCTCAGCCTCAGTTCACAAATTCTTGGGAAAATTTGAAAAATAAAGGCCGTTCTTTAGCTGCTCATAGTTCTTTTTGTTTGTTTTTTGTAATCTTATCAATTAACCGAGTGCGCAGATACTCAGTTTACAATCCTTTTTGAAAATATAATAAGCATAAAAGCAATAGGTGGTATTTGTTACATCGCTCTATGCTCCAAGTTTACGAGGATAACAAGGAATTATTCAGTTTCTATTTAATTAAATAAAAAACCTAACTGTTTAACATTCAAGATTACATAATAAACTGAAAACTTTTTATTGTTTTATTGTAATAAAATACAGTCCGAATTAATCATGTTTTTGGATTATCGTGTTTTCAGTACAATAGCCAAAGTCCAAGATTATGGCTACTTGCTTTTTGTGTTTATTGGACTCCATATTACGATTAGATTTCAGTGAATACTTGTTCATCACGTTTCGCTCATCTGCCGCTGTCAGTGGATTCAGCGCCTTGCTTTGTGTTTTGTTGAATTTCAGACCAATAGCCACCTCACTTAATTTATTCCTTTTGACCTGGCTTTTGTGGTTTTAGTTTAAGATCCAATAGAACTTCCATTTTTTCAATGAAATTTACATCACCTAATGGTCGGCCGGTACGTTCATGTTTTCTGAATGTCTCCATTTCTATGTCCAAAGTTAACACGTTGTCAACAATTAAGTAAGATGTCCCCGGAATTCTGTCCCGGAATTATAGTTTTAAATTTCAGTGGATATTTGTTTAACACGTTTCGCTCATTTACCGATTTCAGTGGATTCTGCTCCTAGCTTTGTGTTTTGTTGAATTTCAGTTCAATAGCCGCTGTCAGTAGATTTCAAAACCGTTCTTTTAAAATTTGTTTACAATTAAACTTTTAAAACAATCTATATTTTGTTACATCACCTTAACGTATAAAATTGGGAGTATAACAAGGAATTATTCTGTTTCTATTTAATTCAATAAAAAAACTAACTGTTTAACATTCAAGATTACATAATAAACTGAAAACTTTTTATTGTAATAAAATACAGTCCGAATAAATCATGTTTTTGGATATCGTGTTTTCAGTGCAATAGCCAAAGCTCAAGATTTTGGCTACTTGCTTTTTGTGTTAATAGGCCGATAGGCTACGTTTAGATTACAGTGGATATTTGTTCATCACGTTTCGTTCAGCTACCTATTTCAGTGGATTCTGCTCCTTGCCTTTTTGTGTTTTGTTGAATTTCAGTTCAATAACCGCTGTCAGTGGATTTCAAAATATTCCTTTTAAAATTTGTTTACAATCAAAATTTTAATACAATCTACATTTTGTTGCACGATTTAAACGTACAAAATTTGGAGTATAACAAGGAATTATACAATTTCTATTTAATCCAATAAAAGACCTAACTGTTTAACATTCAAGATTACATAATAAACTGAAACTTTTTATTGTAAATAATATAATTCAGTGCGAATTAATCATATTTTTGGATTTTCGTGATCGTTCAGAATAATAGCCAAAGTCCAAAATTTTGGCTACTTGCTTTTGTATTTATTGGGCTTCAAGTTAGGTTTAGATTTCAGTGGATATTTGTTCATCACGTTTCGCTCAACTGCCGATTTCAATGGATTCTTCTTCTTACTTTGTGCTTTGTTGAATTTCAGTTCAATAACCGATCTCAGAGGATTTCAAAATAGTCCTTTTAAAATTTGTTTACAATCAAACTTTTAACATAATCTTTCTTTTGTTACACAATCTAAACGTACAAAATTGGGAGTATAACGCGGAAATAAGCGGCCTTCAGTCCGCTTGATTGTTTGGTTATTGAGTATGAACGATTACAATTATGCAAAAAATACTGGTGTAATTCGGTTTAGCGATTGGATTGATATCCTAAAATAATCCTTTTGCGTGTATTCTCAACAAAGAATCGACGCAATAATAAATGTCATGATTTTTCATAATATAATATATCAATCTTGCAAAGATGTTATAGAAATTTGACCTGAAATCAGTTTTAGAAGGATATTTAGATCACCAGCATCTAGGTTTCCACTTTGATTTAAGTCTACTGCATTTAAATAAAGTTGAGATAATTTTTTTCCAACTAAAACTTGTTGGCAAATAATAAAATCAGTCAGATCAAAATTGTTGTCACCGTTTATATCACCAATAATTGAACCCGGATGATCCGGAAGCAAGAATATAGATGCAGAACCTGAGTGGTAACAGTAAGATTCAGGGATATTGTCAAAAATTGCGCCAACGACAAAATATTTGTCTGATATTGCAACTGAAAAACCAAAATTGTCAGATGCAGAACCATCATGGGCAATTAGTTTTGCCTGTTTTCTCCAATTGTTCTTTTTCCTTTGATACACATGGACTGCTCCAGCACCAACGCCATTCTCATTATCCAAATCTGCCCCCACAATAGCATTATCTCCAAAAATGGATACTGAAATTCCAAAATTTGTTGTTAATCCAAAAACATTATCATGTAGCTTAGTCTGAATTTCCCAATAATCTTTATCTCGTCTAAATATATATGCTGAGCCTGAATACATATTGTTATTTCGGACGCGATATGCACCAATAATGGCATAGTCTCCAGAGATTGAAACAGAATTCCCAAAATAACCATTTTCATTAGCATCATATGCCAATAAAATAGCATGTTCTAGCCAATTGATTTCTTCACGTTTGAAAATATACGCTGCACCTGAACTAATTCCATTGGTATCATCAGTAATATTTCCAATGATGGCATATTCATCTGAAATTGATACTGAATATCCAAATTTTTCATGGTTATTACTATCAGATGGAGATAGTATCGACTGTTCAAACCATACACCTTCCTCTCTTTTATATACATAAGCATAACCAGGTTCGTCATTTCCTACATATCCAATAATAGCGTAGTCTCCAAAGATAGAAACTGAACAACTTGAAGCATTATATTTATCATCTGAAAAGACCTTTTTATAGGTTTCGACCCAGTCATATTCGTCTCGTTTGTTATATAGATATGCCGCCCCCCTTGCACCAACAATAGCATAATCACCTGAGATTGAAACACTACAACCAAAATTTTCAGGTACATTATTACCAGGGCGTATCACTTCACAAAGCCTCCATGATGTAGCCGTTTTTTTAAGAATATACGCACATGACAAATCCTTTGCCCCAACAATAATATAATCATTTGATATTGAAACAGAATGACCAAATTTTCCATACATTCCACAATTTCCAAAATTTGGCATTTGATTTACATTTAGATTACTATTGATATAATTCGAATGTGCTTGCTCAATCGTAAATATCTGAGAAAAGTTCTTCGCTTCATTTGAAGTAATTGTTATTGTTGCATTTCTGTATTCACCATCGTTCTTTGAGAAGTTAATTTGTATAACAGCATCACCATTTCCAGAAGTATGATCCATTGAAATCCAGGAAGCATCTGTTGTAGCAGTCCAGTTCATATCTCTTTCTTTATTTCCTGTATTTAATATTGTAAATGTCGTATGATTGCTTTCTGCGAGTAATGCTCGGGAATGTGGAAAGACTGATAAAATCGGAGGCGGATTATAGAAAATATAAGATGATCCTGAATGTCCCCCATTATCATTATTACGTTGAGCGCCTACGATCACATAATTTTCAGAAATTGATACTGCACCACCAAAGTTATCTTGGCCTGAACCATCAGAAGGTAATATTTTTATTTGTTCGATCCAGGTATTTCCAATCTTTTCAAAAATATATGCAGCACCGGATTCACTACCATTTTCATCATCCCATTGCGTACCAATGACTACCTGATTCCCTGAAATACAAACAGATGTTCCAAACTCATCATCATAAGTACCATCAGATGGCAGGAGTTTAGATTGCTCTATCCATATATCCCCTTCATATTTATAAATATATGCAGAACCGGAATTTGTACCATTAGCATCATCACGATATGCGCCAATAACTGCAAAACCCTCAGATAGTGAAACTGAATTACCAAATTCTCCATCATTGGCAACATCCGTTGGTATCAGTTTAACCTGCTCAGTCCATATATCCTGCTTTTGATAAAAAATATAAGCTGCACCTGTGCCCCTGTAATATTCAATCTCACTATAATGAGGTGCACCAACTATTGCGTGGTTTCCTGATATTGATACTGATCGTCCAAAATAATCCTGAATACTACCATCCGATGCTAGTAGTTTTATTTGTAATTCCCAATTATCGTCAACTCTTTTAAAAATATAGGCTGCGCCTGAACCATAGCCATTCTCATCATCCCCCCATGCTCCTACAATGGCATGGTTATCAGATATAGATACAGACTCACCAAAAAAGTTATCCGACTCATCAGGTTTCACTATTTTTTGTTGCTGTAACCAGTTATCTCCTTCTTTTTTAAAAATAAATACAGCATTTTTTGCACCAACTATTGCATAATTATCAGATATGGATACACAATCTCCAAAATCCATCTGGTTGTCATGACTTGACAATTTGATAGTTTCTGTCCACTTCTTTGAGTCAAGCTTGTAAATATAAGCCGCTTCATTAGATCCAACAATTGCATGTTCTCCTTTTATGGATACAGATTTGCCAAAGTAGCCAGATATATGTGCATCTGATGCCAATAGCTTCTGCTGCTCTCTTGTAGTGTACGCAGCACCGGCTTGCGATATCGTAACAAAAATATTGTTAATATATTTATCGCCATTATCTATTTCAACAATGGCTGTTCTTTTTGAGGAAGTATTTGTTGTAAATGTAAACACTAGCTCCCTTGAATTAAATCCGGAAGGATCTATAATTGTTACCCATGAAGCATCTGTTGAGGCAGTCCAGTAGATATCTTTCATCTTGTTGGCATTGTTTATAATTTGTATACTTTTTGAGTTTTGATTTGCCAGTACATGTAAATCCGATGTAGAAATTTCAAGATGCCCAGGTGGAGAAGTTTGTGATATATAAGCATAGCCTTGTTTTCCATCATATTTAGAATTGTCAGTAGCTCCGATAATATAAAAATCATTAGATATAGAAACTGAAACGCCAAAATTATCTTCCCTTTTGGCACTATGGAAAAGCAGTTTTGATTGTTCTATCCATTTATCTTCAATAAGTTTATATATGTATGCTGCTCCTGAATTTATTCCTTTATTATTATCACCCGGTGAACCAATAATAGCATAATCACCTGAAATAAAAACTGAACTTCCAAAGAAATCCATTTTGCCTAAGTCATCTGGTAATATATTTGTATGTTCACTCCAATAATTGTCTGTTCTCTTGTAAATATGGGCTGACCCAGAATTCCTCCCTTTTGCATCATCATAAAAATGGCTAATGAGTGCATAGTTTCCAGATATTGATACAGATCGACCAAAGGAGTCGTTATCCATATAAACAATTGTATCAAGTTTCCATTGATCATTCTCTATGAAATATATATAGGCAGCACCTTCCGAACCAATAATTGCGTAATTATTTGAAATTGAGATAGCGCAACCAAAATGATCTTTTCCATGTTCGGAAATCATTAGTTTTTGGTGTTCTATCCATTTATTATCTTTTTGAATAAATACATAAACCGAACCTATCCAATCGTCATTTACATCATCATTACAAGCTCCAACAAAGGCATAATTTTCTGAAATTGCAACTGAACATCCGAATTGGTCATTTGTTTCACCATCTGATGATAATAATTTGGATTGTTCTTTCCATGTATTTCCTTCTCGTTTGAATATATATGCCGAGCCTGAATTTCTACCATTATCATTATCCATATAAGCACCAATAATAATGGAATCGTCTGATAAGTAGACTGAATTACCAAAATTATTATCAGCTTCGCCATCATTGGGTAATAAGCAGCTTACATCTTTCCAACGAAATCCATCTTGTTCATAGAGATAGACTGAACCTGAATAATTCCCATTTTGGTTGTCAAATTTATATCCAACGGCAGCATAATTATCAGAAATTGAAACAGAACATCCGAAAGAATTATAATAGCTATCACCAGGTATTAATTGTTGAGAATAGATGCTTTTCAACCCAGCTTGTTTCATGCTAATGATTTGAGGATTATCTAATAATGCTGGGTGGTTTATCGTATTTGTTAAAAACACTGTAATTGTTGCAATCCTCTCAGGAGTGTCATTTGCTGAATATGAAATATTTAGTACATCACTACCTGATCCTGAAGCAGGTTCAATTGATATCCAGGAATCATCTGTTGTTACTTTCCAGGGTATTTCCTGAGAATTGATTCCTGATATATTCAGTGTTATTGTTAGAAATCCAGCATCAGATGGAACATATTCTGAATTTGAAGAGAGCGTTAATTGAGGGCATTCTATAGATTCAGTATAAAAAGAAACAGAACCTTCCTCTATTTCAAAACATTCTCCAACAATAAATGAATTTCCTGAATTTGAAACAAACCTTGAAAAATTATCATAGCTATATTCACGATAGTCTTTATCTACAGATATTTCAAACTTTGAAAGCTCTGTCCATGCTTTATTTTCCAGTTTAAAAATATAAGCCATAGTAAAAAAACTTTCATTGGATTCTTTCCTCCAGGATCCAACAATAGCCCGATCATTGTCAATAGAAACAGAATTGCCAAAATTTTCATGTATAATAGTATCAGGCCTTAGTACCGTTTGTAAAAACCAATGATTATCACTTCGTTTATAGATATATGATGCTCCTGTGTCACCATATCCACTTGCCCCAACAATTGCATAGTCATTTGAAATATCAACAGAACAACCAAAACGATCATAATGTTCACCATCCAAAAGGCATAATTTAGTCTGTTCTATCCAGGATTCACCTATACGTTTGAAAATATAAGCTGCGCCTGTATGATTATGTTTCTTATAACTCCATGGTGCTCCTACAATTGCATAGTCATCAGTAATAGATAACGAATCAGAAAAGCCATCCCACATACTGGTATCAGTGGTCTTTATTCTTTTCACCTCTACCCAGTTATCATCTTCACGCTCATATATATATGCTATTCCACGATTTCGATCAGAATAATATCCTGTCTCTGCACCAACGAAAAGATATTTTTTTGACATTGATACAGATTTTCCAAAATAACTGTTTTCTCTTGCTTTTAAATTCATTAATTTTGTTTGCTTTATCCAGGAATTGTCATCTGTTCGTTTGAATACGAATACTGCTCCCATTCTTTTTTTATTATTGATGTTAGTACTTGGTGCTCCTACAACAGCATAATCTCCAAATATTGATACTGTTGAACCAAATGAATCAATGTTTTCATAAGAAATAAATAGTTTTGTCTGTTCAACCCATTTGTTATTGTCTCGCTTAAAAATGTATGCAGATCCTTCACATAGATATTCATCTCTATTTCCAAAATAATCTGTTTCATAAGTATAATTGTCATCATCAACTGCCCCAACGATAGCATAATCTCCAGAAATTGAAACCGCATATGCGAATTTATCATTATTTTGACCATCAGAAGCAGTCTTGTCTTGTTTTAACCAAGTGATACAAGTGTCATCTAAGATGTTAAGTGCAAAAGTTTCTGTGGCTGTATCTCCTACTACTGTAATTGTGTATGGATAGAAGTGTGATGTATTTGAATCGTAATCTAAGTTGTATGTTGAAGATGTTCTCATAATCCAATAATTAGAAAAAAATTTGTCCAATGTAAATTGAGAGTCTGTCAGTCTTAGCGAACCAGCATTTGATGAAAAAAAGGCCACTATGGTATCAGGTGGTGTCGTTTCAGAAATGCTGTTGCCTGTGTTATAAAATAGGGAAATATTTCTATCTGATGGTAAAGCCTTAAGAATTGAAAACAAACCCGCTTCCGTGCCTTTTTCTGGGGAGTTTTCAGGCTCAATTTTAAGCATGCAGTTAGCTGAGAGTACTGTGAGTGGCTCTGGTACTTTCCATACAAAAGCCCCATCATTTGGTGTACTGGCGATTGGAATATATGTATCCGCTTTCCCGCCTTCATGTGAAATAGAAATAATAACATTTCCGTTAATGTTTTGGGTATCCCATATTATTGGCATTTTTTCTCCCGAACGCCATTTAGAAGCTTGTTTGGGAGACATAATAAATAAATGGTCAAATATTTTACTTTGCCCGCCACGGACGCCGCGAACATAACTTGAGGTTGATTTTTGTGATTGATAAATACCTCCATGTTCAAAAGGAACGTTCCAGGCTTTCTCATATTCATGGCTATAGGACGTAGAAGACCAATACATTTCAAATAGATTACCATAGAAAAAGTTTTTATTAATAGAAGGATAATTTTTTGTGTCATCCGCTATTGATAATAGCTCTTTTAAAGATGGAAGACGCCAATCATTGTAACCAGATATCGACAGACTTTTACAATATAACATCGCACTTTGCCATTTCATATTTACACCTGTTGATTCTTTTTGCCACATCAAACCAGTAACAAGATCTGTAACAGTTTCACCATTGTTAATAAACAAATTATCAAATGAACGGCACTGTCCCCCACGAACAGCTCGGATATAAGATTGTGAAGATTTTTCATAACTTGAGTCATTGCCGGTGTAAAAATTAACGCCCTTAGCAAAGTCAGTGCTGTCGGTAATAGACGACCATAAATTTTTAGACATTGTTCTTGGAAAATAGAGAATATTAATTGATGGATCTTTTTTTCCATAATCAACAATACTTAATAATTCCTTCATTGTTGGCAGTCTCCAGTCTGAAAAACCGCCATATTTTGTATTATTAAGACTTATTATATAATCTTGAGTATTTTTACCGGAATTATATTCTCCAGGATTTCCTCCATTTGTTTCAGGATTATTATCATACCATGTATAACGTTCATCATAGTTATAACTATTTTTGACTTCCCAAATAAGACCTGTGATATTATCCCGAACCATCGACCATTGATCAGCTGAATCGGGAAGATCGTTCCCTTTATAATCTAATTTTGTAAAAGATTGAGTATTGATATTGTAAGTTGCATCCTGACCATAAAATAATTCGCCTTGATTTGGGCATAAAATTTCTCCTTCATTGTCATAACATCTTATTTGACCAGTGTCAGGAATTCTAAAAGTATATTCATCATAATCCAATAATTGATCATCAACTGAAAAAACTGTTACGTCAAACGATGTTGATAAGGTAAGACTTTGTTTATCGGTAGCAGTAATGGTAATAGTTGCAGCGCTGCTTTGATTTGTTGACGGTGTTATTGAAATATAAAATGTATTTGACATACACGTATATGATATGCTTTTTGATGAAATCATTGTTATCATTGAGGATTCAAATGACAGATCAAGCTCGCAAACCGGTGTTTCGTTGTTCATTGCAGTTAATGGCAACGCATAAATAGTTGTACTCTCATTTATTGTTAGATCTGGAATGGAAGCAATTTCAAATATTTTTTTGGGCTTATCATCGGAAATGGTCAGTGCAAAAGACTCTGAGGTTGTTTCTCCCTCAACTGTTATCGAATAAAAATAGTTGCCTGCTGTTGTGTTTTCGAAGTTGAGATTGTAAGTTGGAGATGTTTTTAACAACCAGTTATTAAAAAACAATCGCTCCAATGAAAATTGAGAATCAGTAAGTGTCAGATCACCTGCACTTGATGCCAAATAGCCAATGATTGTATTTGGGGCGGCATATTCAGAAATGCTCTCTTCAGAGAAATGTGATAGCAAAATTTTGTTGTTTGTTGGTGGGGTATAGAGAATAGTAAATAAACCCTGCGTCATAACTTTTTCTGGTGCATTAACAGGTTCAATTTTAAGCATGCAGTTTACTGAAGGCGGTTGAGTAACGCTCCATTCAAATTCACCATCATTTGGTGTATCAATGGCAATTGGAACAAAAGTATCAATCATTCCACCCTCACGGGAAATAAAAATGGTCACATTTCCTAAAATATCTTGATTGTTCCATTTGATTTGCATTTTATTCCCAGGATTCCATTGCGAGGCTTGTTCGGGAGACCAAATTATCAAATGACCTTTTGATTGACATTGTCCCCCACGCACGGCACGTACAAAGTGCAAAGCTGACTTATTTGGGGCAACAATAAAGCCATCGTTGAAATTTGCGCAATATGCGTGTGTAATTAAATGAACAGTGGACGTAGATGACCAATATTGATTATCATCAAAAATTTCCTTATAAAGAGTTGGATATGTGATTGAAAGATCAATTATAGTAGTTAATTCTTTAATAGTAGGAAGACGCCAATCATTAAAATTAGAGATGGATAAATTTTCACTATATTCCATTGCACTCTGCCAGTTTTTTCTGTTTTCCTCTGTTTTTCGCTGCCACATCAGGCCACTATTCATATCTGTTACTGTTTCATTGTTAATCACATAACTTGTCGGTTTATTGAATGATTGATACTTTTCTCCCCGAACGGCACGGATATATTGTGATGAACTCTTCAATGCCCTGTCGCTGTTTCCATAATTAAAATTGACGATCCACGCACTATTAGTACTGTTGATGTTAGCCATAGAGGTCCAATATTTAGAAGACATAGTTTCTGGAAAAAAAAATGTATTGATATATGGTGCTTCTGTTCCATAATTAATTAAATTTACTAATTCTATCATAGTTGGCAATCTCCAATCAGAATAGCCTCCATATTTGATAGCATTAAGCGCTTTTATATAAGCCTCAGTATCTGTTCCATCACCATTCTTTCCAGAATTACCGCCATTTGTTTCTGAATTATTATCATACCATGTGTATGTATTATCTTTGTTATGAATGGACCCATCATCAGTTTTTACCTCCCAAATTAGCCCTGTTATGTTATCTCGAACCATTCTCCATTTCAATGCTGAAGCAGGAAGATCCTTCCCCTGAGAATCAAGTTTTGTAAAAGATTGTGGATTGATTTTGTAATTTGCATCCTGACCAAAGAATAATTCGCCTGGAATGGGACATAGTATTTCTGTGCTATTTTCATAACATTTGGCCTGACCAGTATCAGGGATTCTGGAGGAAAATTCATAATATTCAAGTGGTTTATCATCTATTGAATAAATGCTTACGTCAAATGAAGTCGATAATGATTTTATTTCTGCATCAATGACAGTGATGGTGATAGATATAATGCCGCTCTTGTCTGATGTCGGTGTCAATGAAATATAAAAAGAATCTGAGAAACATGTATATGATATATTTTCTGGTAAGACCAGCGTCATCATTGAGGATTCAAAAGAAATATCAAGATCGCAAACTGGTGTTTTGTTATTTGTTGCAATTAACTGTAGCGAATGAATTGGTGTATTTATATTTGTCGTTTGATCAGAAACAACGCCAATCTTAAATATCCGATCATCTATGATGGTCATATCGAATGAGGTTGATAATGAATCTTTTCCTGCATCAGTTGCAGTAATGGTAATAGTTGCTACGCCACTTTGCCCTGTTGTAGGTGTTAATGAAATATACAATAAATCTGAAAAACATGTGTATGATATGTTTTCCGGTGAGACGAGCGTTACCATAGAGGATTCAAGAGAAAGACTTAGATCACAAACGTTTGTTTCGTTATTTGTTAAAGTCAGTGGTAGCGTATAAATTGGTGTATTCACAGTTGTCGTTTGATCTGAAATGACGCCAATCTCAAATTTTTTTTTGGGTTTATCATCTGAGATGGTCAGAGCAAAAGACTCTGCCGCTGTTTTTCCCACTACCGTGATCGTATAATGATAATAGTTTGCTGGTGTTGCATCATAATTAAGATTGTAAGTTGAAGATGTTTTTAATATCCAGTTGTTAGAATATAAAAATTCCAATGTAAATTGTGGGTCGTCTATTAGTTCCAATGAACTGGAACTGGATGTTATATAGGCAACTGTTGAATTTGGAGGGTCAATTTCAGAAATACTGCTGTTTGAGCAATAAGATAGCGTTATATTTTTAACTGATGATGGGGTATTGAGAATTGAAAATAAGCCCTGTGAAGTTGATTTTTCTGGTTCGTGTAGAGGTTCAATTTTGAGCATACAGTTTACTGAAAGCGGTTGTGTGACTGTCCAGGTATATTCGCCATTATTTGGTGCGTTACTGACAATTGGTATGTATGTATCAGCTTTTCCACCTTCTCGTGAAATAGAAATAGAGACATCTCCAGAAATATTTTGTGTATGCCATTTTATTAGCATTTTATCAGCTGGTTGCCATTGTGAAGCTTGTTTTGGTGACCTGATAAACAAATGATCTGATAATTGACACTGTCCACCGCGAACAGCTATGGCATAATTTGAAAAAGATTTAAAATCAGTGAAGAGGCGGGCATAGCTGGAATGGAAGAACCATGCATGGGTAGGACGGGGATGATTGGGGGTATAAGTTGGGTCAGGAGTAGACGACCAAATCATAGAGAGTTTACCATAAAAAAGGTCTTTATTGTTTGAGAAGTCAACAATTGATACTAATTCTTTTATAGTTGGAAGACGCCAGTCA
>Ga0272440_1002030_pt1 | contig 16062 bp, 11 predicted proteins | sample SSMMMBAug17_FD_192440 | JGI IMG/M metagenome (GOLD analysis project Ga0272440, IMG submission 192440) | Marine sediment archaeal communities from Little Sippewissett salt marsh, Falmouth, MA, United States - SSM-MMB-Aug17 | ecosystem: Environmental > Aquatic > Marine > Wetlands > Sediment ... | reverse complement strand
TCAACAGTCTGAATATCATTCATGTCAAGAGAGGTGATCATAGCCTTTCTGATTTCAGAATTTGACGCCCAGTCATTATCAACCAGATGTTTTGCATAATTGAAAGATTTGTTGAGAAGAGGTGACTTTTTGAAAACAACTTGAGCGTCTTTCCTGCCACATGCAAGATTTCCGCAGAATTCATGAGACGTTAGAACATGCTTTGCCTTTTCATGCCAAACTCTATAAGGACCAGGCCAATCGACATCATGAAAAGCAATATATCCACCATCTTTAACAAGAGGGTATACCCGATCAAATTCCTCTAGAGTATCTTTGAAAAGGTGAGAAGCATCAATAAAGACAAAATCGATTTGCAGCTGTTTCTTTTCTAATATACTGAGTTGCTTAGCAGATGTTCCTTTAAGTGCAGTTACATATTTTTCAAGATCAAACCTGGATACATTCTTAAACCAAGCATCAAAAAAATCATTGTAACCTGTTTTTGATGAGAACAGGTCAATGGAGAATAATTTCTTGTTAGTTCCGACACAGGCATAAGATAGCGGTATGGTTGAGCCTCCAAATCTTGATCCAATTTCGACAATAACAGCATTATCATGTAAACGCTTTGCTTTATTAAACAGAAACTGTTCTTGCCCATTAGATAACTGTCTATCAACAGAACTTACATTATCAGCAATATCTGAATAGTCCAATTGTTTATTCTTCAATATTTGTGAGTATTCAAAAATGAGCTTTATCGTCTTTTCGTCAGAAGGATTTTTTTTTAATTGTGTTCCGGCAGCCAAACGTGCTGGCCATAATTTTCCCATTTTATATAATAAAATCGAACGATAATAATTAAGGTCTGGAATTTGTAACCCCATAATTTTGGCTTTATTAAATAACAGAAATGATTTTTTCAATTCGTTATTATTATATAGAGTCATACCCTCACTGTATACTTCTTTTGGTGTAGGAGGTGTAAAAATGGTAATATTTGGAATAAGCGTTTTTTTTAAATTGAATTCAGCATCTCCTGATATTGTTTCTATAAAAAATTGTTTTGAGTAGTCTTTTAAATAGGATATTTTGTTTTCTATTTGTGAAAATAATTTAATGAAAGATTCTTTTCGGCTTACAAAAAATGGTAACAAAAATTTAATATCTTCAATTAATGGTAAATCTGATAAAGCCTTTGAAAAGCTGTTCGTATCTTTTCTTTTAATAAATAATTCGTTTTGAAAATTCCCTTTACTATCGCAAATCAAAGCGCCAGTAATAACACCGTCATATGAACTATTTTCAGCTTCTTCTAAAAAATCTACTGAGCTTGAAAAAAGGGACTCATCAACCTGTATATCATCTATTCCGATATAGATATAATCTCCCTTTGCCATGCTGACTAACGCAATCAGTTTTTCTAAAATTTTTGATAAATCGTAATAGTATGGAGCGGCTATATCTTTTAGCTCAATATTTTTATGTCTTGATTTTTTAACTGATTGAAAAAAAACACTATCTATTGGACCTGGTTTTTCAAAAAATGTAACACCATTCTGTCGTATTCGTAAAACAGTAATTAAAGGTTCATTGTAGTCTTCAGCTACACTTTTACTCTTGACTGCTAAACGTTTTTGATTAATGTCATTCAGTTCATTTATAAGGAATTCTGTTTCTTCAGTATTATTTCTGTTTTTTTCTAATTGATTAGGAACAGGGAATAAAGACTCATCTTTTAGAATATAATTACATACTCTATCAAGAGCTGGGTCATTTCCTTCTGATAATTCGTCAATAGTTTTTATTCTAATATCATATTTATAATGGTCTTTAATGCCAAAAGATTTAAATTTATAACTTAATGTAAAAAAATAGAAAAAAATTGCACGGTAAACAGATTTTAATGCGTTTAATTCATTAGTTTTCTTTTTTGAAATAGCATTGTTTAAAGCGTCTAAATAACTATCAGGAGTAAGAATTCTTTCCAAGCCAAAGTCAACTAAGTTATAGATAGTATCAACATTGCTGGCTACAGGAAGACCTCTTGCAATTGCTTCAATTCCTGTTGTGCTGCCAAATGAAATAGCAGCATCGGCAAGCCATATTAGTTCATAGGAAGTAATTGATTCTTGTGGCATTATAACTCTTACATTTTCAGGAATTGTTCTATTGAATTCAAGAAGTCGTTTAATGAAAATAGAGTCAGTATTTTGGTCACTCATAATATTTGGGTGATGCCGGAAAACAATATAAACATCAGGCAATTTCGACAAACTGTTAATAATATCTTGCATGGCATCAATTGCTGAGGTAAAATTGATACATAATTCTTTATCCATCCCAAGTTCCCAATCGCTGGCAGTAAATACAACAATAATGGTAGCATGTTTTGGCAGGCGCAGCGATTGCCTTAAATTAGAAGTTCTTTTTTGGTTTGGACTATAAAAACCTGGAATACTTTGATTTTTTCCTTCTTCCCTTTCTTTAAGTAATGTTTTAACTTTTGTACAGTCTTTATATGACAGAGGAATATTTTTCCATTTTTCCCAAGATTCAAGACGCCCGGCTGACATGCCTGTATTACCATTTGCAAGAAATAAAAAGGAATCATCTATAACACCTCTTTCATGAACTAAACCCGGAATATTGTCTATACACGCTAATTCGAAAAATACTCTATAAAAAACAAGTTTTGCATGAAAACAAACTATATGGTCTGGTTTAAAATTTTTTATAAGTTTATCATATGAAAGTTTTAAAATTGCACCATTGTATAAAAAATTCCTGTAAACCTTAACCACGTTATCATCTGAGAGATCTGGGTTTGATACCATTAAATAACTGCATATTCCAGAGTGAACAAAATTTCCTAAATTTTTACCTTCAAACTCTGCATTTAATAATTTACTTGCTGGTAAGCTCTCTGCCCATTTATGACATCTCTGATAATGTTCTTCTTGCAAAGTAGAACTTAGTGTTATGAAAGGAATTTGAAATGAATTAAATAATTTTTTTCCTGACAGAAAACAGTTTTTACAAAAATTATATTTATCGGATGAACCTCGAGATAAAGGACAATCTATAAAAACACCATCGCATAATACAGTGAGGACTTTTGCCCCTCGTAATTTTAAAGACAATGCAAGTACAACATCAACCTGATGATGAATAATCCAATTTCCATAAGGTGCAAAAAATAAAACATTTTTCATACAATTATTTTCCTATATAAAAAATATATTATCATTCAACTTAGGTTTTTCATGGCATAAAATATGCCCTCTTGGTTTGCGAGAAATTTTTTAATGAAGTTGCTAATCTGAGCAAGAGGGCATATTTCGTGCCATAAAAAACCTAAGTTGAATGATAATATCAGATTTAATTTGGGAAGTGTCAAGAAAAAAAAACCATAGCATTTTAGAACAATCTGATACAAGGTGATTTTTACGTGACAAATACCATTTGTTATTTTTTATTGAATCCTTCCAACAATATTAACATTTCTTGCAAGATGATTTTTATAAATAATCTCGGGGGAAAGAAAATTGAACATTTCACGAATCTCTCCAAAATATGGATTTTCATAATGCAAATAATTATGAATGACACCTAATTCAGTTATTATTGTTTCATATTCCAAAATTTCAAATCCGGTCTTCTTCAAAAATGTTTGTATAGTTTCGATACCAAATAACTGCAAGTGAGAATGCCCCCCAAAAGCACCAGCTTTTTCATGCATAATTCTATTCACTAAGGCGTCTATACATGGCACAGAAATATATATTAAACCATTTTTCTTAAGAATCTTTTTTGCATATAGAACAACTTCAATTGGATTTCTCATATGTTCCAATACATTCAGAAGAAACATGCAATCAAATTTTTGGGGTACCTCAGTCTTTAAAGGGAAATATTCACCAACATATTCTATTTCTTTTTCTTTAAGTGCTGAATGATAATTTGAGTTTGGCTCTATCCCTAAAACGTCATACCCTCTTTTTTTAGCCTCGTTAAGTAACGTACCCGGACCACAACCAATATCACATATGGCAGTAAGCGTAGTTTTGTCTAAATAGAGTTCAACTATATCAAGACTATAATTTGATTCTAATGTTTGCATTTTTATCTGATGCTCATTTTGTAAAATATTCGCCCATTCAGATTCTGTTGAATAAAGTTTTTCATACTCTTTTTCGGTTAACATTTGATTTACGTATACAAGTTGGCAGGATGAACATTTTACATGTGGAAAGCCAGATTTGATAAATAATGTGGTTGAAATATCGTTACCACACAATGGGCACGTTCTTGGTTCAGTATACTTTTGGTCAACTATTCCTGTCGTTTCATTAAGCCATTGATCGTCATTTTTTTCCCTTTCATTTAGGAGAGAATCTCGTCCAGTAAGTTTATTAAAAACCCCTGTTCCATATACGATACTGGCATCAAATTCATTTTTTCTTCTAACTCTTTCGTCAAAATTCATGAGAAACTCCTTTGTTAATATTTTGTTACCTCAAATTAAATAATTATGAAAACTAATGCCTTTCGGGCAAAAATATTGGTATTGAATCAATATTTATATAAAATTGGGAAAAGGTAAAGTTGAAAAACGATAGTTATTCTATAGGAAATCTTAACATCCACTTGTTATTTTTTTGTTCCCATATTTCTGGATTTCTGTGTTTGTCTACAATGTTATAAAAGTCATTTTCATTAAGTTGAAGATATTCCAACACCTCATCAAAATATTTTCTCGGGAATTCATGATCATACAATTTTGAAAGTTTAACTCCTTCATCTCTCGAAATATGACCATTTTGAATTTGGCGTGAGGCATCCCTGATAGCCCTTCCAAAGCCAAATTTAATATATTGCATATAATAATAAAGATTATCAATTTTATCATCAAGACTATCAAAGTTTGTAAAAGTTCCTTCAGTTCTACCCTGCTCACAAGTTCTAAAATTAATTTTTTGTCTTATGTAATAAAAATTGCTTACTGGATCCCATTTTTGGAAATTAGAAAAATAATAAGCCTTAACACCTACATCTTCAACTTTTTTATGATCTGGATAAGTATAAGAGGCAATGTCCTTCTCTTTAATATGAGTATGATCGACCCAATTCATTGGATCATCTCCAATTTGATGCTCAACAATTTCTGTATAATCTCTTATTTTTGAAGAGTCCTCACGAAGTACCTTTCCACCATATTCACTTTCACCATGCTCAGCATGAAAAATAATAGGTATTTTAAAACGAATTGCAATTATTGTAGGTAAAACACTAACACCTGCATCCCATGGTGTTTTAGGATTTCCACGTTCTATAAAAAAACGTTTAGCCAACTGTCGATGCACTTTTTGGTCTGGCCGATAAAACAAATGATTAAATCCAGCTTGTATCATCATTTCTCGATTATGGTTTCCCACTTCAGTTGGTATCATTGGAGAATATGTTAATAATAGAGGATTCATATCATATTCATATTTTAATTTCCATGCTACTGTACTACTATCTTTACCACCACTCCATGTTACAATGCAATCCCATGGATTTTTTGATGATCTGTATTTTTCTAAAAGTGTGAGTAACTCCTGTTCCCTTTCTTTCCAATTTATATTTTGCTTATAAAGTGCATTTTTACACGCATTGCATACTCCATTCTCATCAAAACTTATTCTTGGTCTTGATGTCGGCATTAGACATTTTTTACAATATAATATATGCCTTGCACCTTGATCTTGAAACTTTGTATTCATCATAATATCTCCTGTATCCTCTTAAAAATTGGAAATCTAAATATTTTTCAAACTGATCTTTATAATTTATGGCTTATCAATATTTCATATTCTAACATTAAAACCCGAATTATCAAGGAATTTTTTCGCACTTTTAATACTTGCCTCGGTAAAATGAAAAATATTATTTGTGCACACACCAGAGGCTTTACCCGTGCTAAAGCCTTCGGCAAAATGAGACCAATTTCCTGCCCCACTACAGATCAATACAGGAATTTGAACGACTGAAGTAATTGATTTGCATAAATTATTGTCATATCCTTCCAAAGTTCCATCTTTGTCTATTGATTGTATTAATATTTCACCAGCACCTAAATCTTGTACTTTTTTTGCCCAGTCATGAGGTTCTATCTTGGTATATTTTGTCCCTTGACTGTAATAAACTCTGTATTTACCATCTTTGTGAAGTTTTGCATCTATCGAAATTACTACACATTGTGAACCAAAAATCTTTGCTTGCTTTGTTATAAAATCAGGATGATCAATGGCATGCGTGTTAACAGCAACCTTATCTGCACCAATTTTTAAAAAAAACTTAAATTCTTCACTACTTTTAACTCCTCCACCTACTGTCAAAGGAACAAAGCACTCTTTTGCAAAAGATTGAACTGAGCAATAAAAATTTTCTCTTTTTCCTTGTCCTGGCCGAGTTACATCTAAAAGAACAATTTCATCAATTGACCATGAATCCACAAAATTAAATGTATATCTATAATCTGGTTGAAAATTTCTTGTACGAAATAAAACACCATTATTAATTGTTAAAACAGCTATTACTCTTTTTCTAATCATAATTTAGTTCAATTCCAAAAAATTTTTTAATAATTGTAAACCATAAAACTGACTTTTTTCAGGATGAAATTGTGTACCGATGATATTTTCTTTTGCAGCGGCGGCACAAAATATTGAACCATATTCACATTTTCCAATGACCATATCTTCTTCGTGGCAAACAACCTTATAACTATGAACATAATAAAAAAGTGCGTTCTCAGGAATGTCTTTTAAAATAGGATGTTCTTTGCATTGATAAAGATCATTCCACCCAATATGGGGAACTCGCAGTTCTTCTTTTGTTTTTATTCTATCCACAGTTGCGTTTAACCAACCCAAGCCTTGATGTAAACCAAACTCGGTACTTTCATTCGCCATTAATTGAAAACCTAAACAAATACCCAATATTGGAATTTTTTTCTCAACTACTATATTCGTCAATATTTCAATTAAACCTAAGTTATTAAGATTTTTCATCCCATCATTAAAAGCACCAACACCGGGTAGAATCAATTTTGTCGATTTTGTTAAAACTTCTGAGTTATTTGAAACAACAGGCGAATAACCCAACTTTCTCACCGCTCCTTCTACAGATCGTAAATTACCCAGTCCATAATCAATAATTGTTATCATATTACCTTCATCGAATATTTGATTACACACCTTCCTAAATCAATCTCAGCCAACTTATCATACAGCGAAGATAATAAAGGTTCAGATGCATTGTATTCAAATGATATTCTCTTTTTATGGCATTGTTTTCCCAGAAAACAATCTTTAGTATAATCCATTCCCATTAATACAAAAAATTCCATCGGAAAAGTTGTTGTTGTTTTATATACATTGAATCCATTTTGCTCCAAAAAATTGTGCAGGCTCGTAAAATCGAAGTATTGAATATGTTCAGGGGGGCAAAAAAAAGTGAACGCTTTTTCATTTATTTGTAATAGTTTATATTGAATAAAAGATATATCATTTGGAACCTGTACTCGCAAAATGCCATTATTTTTCAAAAGAGACCATACTTTTGCAATGAAAATTTCAGGATTTATGACATGTTCGAGAACATTGTTCACCAAAATCACATCAAACTTTAATGAAGAGTCAAAATCTAAAAAATCTCCATTAAATATTTCTACTCCTGAAATATTTAACGATGCATCCCACTCAGTCCCAAAAAGATTTTTAAAACCAATATTTTTTAAATGTTTTAAGCAATTTCCAAGTCCACAGCCAATATCAAGAACAAAAGAATCATAGATATTCTTTTTATTAATATGTTGTTGAATATTGTTTATTAACTCTTCATATGTACGATCGTAATGGTAACGCTCCTTTATATCTTCAGAACCAATATCCATACCGCGACTAGCAGTTACATCATTATCGTTAAAATAGTTGTCTTGATAGAAATCATTTAACTCTTTATTTGTTGGTATAGGATCAAGAAAATAGTGTCCATATTTAGAAGGAATAAGCTTATATTTTTGTGAGTGTTTGTTGATACAGTTCACAATATAGTCTTTATAGTTCATAATTTTATCCATAACAATTTATAATTTCTTGAAGAATTACTTTTCAAATACTTTTATCATTTTGTTCTAAAAAAATCTTGATATTAATAAAAGAAAACATAAAGTTACTATAACTATTTGTAAAGAAATTTTGTTTCAGAATACTCTCAATTTTATTTTTATCTACCAATTTAAATATTGGGCTATTATCTAAAAAATATTCTTTAGAATTTTTTAGTTTTAGATTAAAAAGTGATTGGATCGAAGCATTGAATCCTTTCTTTCGGCGATCTAATCTTACATGATCATTCAGTATATTTTTGACTGATTCTCGAAGTATATATTTTCCATATCCTTTTTGAATAAGATAACAACTTGGTATAGAATAAGCAAAATCAAAGAGTTTTTTATCAAGATATGGACTTCTGTTTTCGATTGAATGCATCATTGAATTAAGGTCATCTTCATGAAGAATAGGTCTGGTCCCCTCATGAAACAATTCATTAAGCATACGATTTCTTAGCAAAGAATTACAATATTGTTTTTCTTTAAATTCTTCTTTAAAGTCAGTCAACAGGCAATCTGAAAAAATGTCATTATTTAAATACACATGCTCTCTTCTTTTAGGATTGTAAAAATAGTATTCAGGATCACGCAGAAAGGGATTTCTGATTACAGGTTGAATGTATTTTTTCCAATCTGCTAAATGTTTATCGTAATCTTCTGTATTTCTTAGTTCATAAAGGTGTTGAATGAAATGATCATAGTATCCTGTGAAAAGTTCATCTGCACCTGTACCTGAAAAGACAACACGATATCTATCTTCCGAAATTTTCTTACTTAATAATGAATGAATATAGTAAGATATCGTAGCCAATGGAGCATCATGATATTGTATTAACCTTTCTAATTGGATTAAAGTATTCTTTTTATCCAGATGAATTAACGTATTTTTGCATGAAATATCATTTACAGTTCTTTTAATATTTTCATACTCATTATATCTTTCATCAGAATCGATTATCGAGTATGTTGCAACTTCACAGCCAAAAATTTTGGCAGCAATAGAAACAATTGAGGCTGAATCAACTCCTCCACTTAAGCAAAAAGCCAGTGGAACATCTGAACGCAGACGTATTCGAACACTTTCTAAAAGCAAATTGCGTGTTTGTTCTATCGCTTCATTAATTGACATTGATTGGGGGGTATAAGTTGGCTGCCAATATTTTGCATGGACTACATTTAGGTTCTTTGATACTGTCAGGTTGCTTGCAAATGCTACCTCTCTAATTTCATTGAAAAATGTATCATCTGTTTTATTAATTGTTCTGTAGCCATAGACCATAAAACGCAGTAATTTTTTGTAATTTATTGTAAAGGAATAATTAGAAAGAGATTTAATGAATTTAATTTCAGAAGCAAAATAAAAACCATCTGCTGTTTGGAAGTAATAAAGTGGTTTTTCAGCAAACCTATCGCGTGAAAGGAAAAGAATTTTTTTTTTTCGATCATATATAGCAAAAGCCCACATTCCTTCGAAGTATTGAACACAATTCTGTCCATGTTTGATATATGATTGAATAAGGACTTCTGTATCAGATTCAGTTTGAAATTTAATATTATCTTTTTCTAAATCTTTTTTCAGTTCAATAAAATTATATATTTCACCATTGAACACTAACGTGTAATCACCTATTGTAAAAGGTTGGTTTGATCTTTTGTCAAGATCTATAATACTTAATCTTGAATGTAGGAGACATATAAATATATTACCAGTTTTAGCTATAGAATAACTTTGATAGTCAGGCCCTCGATTTTTCATCAGAAAAAGAGTCTTCTCAATTAAGGTTTTATTTAATGTTTGTTTTCCTATATATCCTGCTATACCACACATAGTTATCCTACTAAATACTAAATATATGAACATAAATAATATTATTGATCAATAGAATCAAAAGTAATTGGCATCCCCTTAGTTATTGGTTGTAATAAAGTTCTTCCTAAAACCAAATGCTCTTTACCAGGAGGTAGTCCTTTTGCAGGGCGAACCCATGAAATATCGTCCCATTTCAGATGATGACCTGATGACAAATCATGCTTTGCAACAATTGACCGACGAGCAATAGGTATAGTATTATGTTCACTGGGCTGGATCTCTTTTTTTTCTCGCCCCATGAGTGTTTTTACAAATTTTACTTTTTGTACTATTTGGGACATTTCTTTAGGATCCGCCGATAGTTGATGGTCACGAAACGAGGAATAGTTTTTATCTATAGTAAAATGTTTTTCAATAATTCTTGCTCCTATTACTGCTGAAAATATTGCCGCATCAACACCATTTGTATGATCAGAATAGCCAATAGTGCATTTCAGTTTTTCTTTTAGAAAGGAAATAGCTAATAAATTTGCTTCCTCGTATGGAACTGGATAACTACTTACACAATGCAAAACAGCTAAACTTTGTTTTATATTATTATCATTCCATATTTTTTCTATAAACGTTTTTGTATAATGCAATTGATCAATACCAACTAATCCACTTGATAAAATAACAGGTTTGTCATAATTAGCTATTGTCTCTATAAGAGGATAAAAGGTATTATCTCCTGATGAAATCTTAAAAGCAGAAACAATCGAACTTAAAGATTTTGCACTTTCAATATCAAAGGGAGTAGAAAGAAAAATGAGATCATTCTTTTTGGCAATTTTACTGAGCTTCTCAAATTGATCGATCTGTAATTCAAATGATTTTAACTGATTATAACGAACTTTATCTTTTGGACCGACAATTCCATCAGTTTTAAAGGTTTGAAATTTCACAGCGTTAGCTCCTGCTTCTGAAGCTAATCCTATCAAGTTTTCAGCTAAGGAATAACTTCCTTCGTGATTGTTTCCAATTTCAGCAACAATCATGATATCTTCCTCAAGATTCAAATTGTCTATTTTCATAATATCTCCCATTTTAAGATAAAGATCTTATCCTATTTACAATCTATTCATAAATATAATAATAAAATTCAACGCTTAAAAATTGTCTGACCCACAATTCATTACATAATCTAATATGCTTAAATTTTGAACATAACTGCCATGAAGTTGATTATATTCTTCGTCTTTATATAGAAAATATTTAAAATTAATGTCATGTTCCAAAAAAAATTTTTTGGGATGATAACTTTCAGTGTTTGGTTTAACTATAAATATATCAGCATTGAACATTTTACACATATCAACTAATTTTTGATTACCTTCTGTTTCTATTTCTAGATCAGAAGATTTATAACAAGGAGTTTGGATTGAAAGATAGGTTTTAAAAAAAGTAATAAGTGAAATATTTAAATCTCCTAACTTTTTCCAATCTGTAAAATATATATCTTTAAGATAGGGTGCAATTTCATTATAAAAAGGGGATTTAGAATAGTTTATTTCTATCGATTTCCAATGTTTTTTAGCCCATTTTTCATTATTTGCAATTTCAACCTGGCAGATATGCTTTTTAGAGCAACCTTTATATCTGACAGGAACAGTAAGTAAAAGATTTCCATTTTTACCTTTGATTCTGTTCCTATTATGAAAACTATTTTTTGAATATTCAACATCATCCAGATAAACAAAAACATCAGATAATTGCATTCTACGAAAAAAGGGAATCCATGGTAAATATGAAGGTTGAACTGAGCCCAAAGTTATACTTGACATTTACTTTCCATCTTATTTAGACTTGATGCTTGCTTGCAAGCTTTTATTAATGACAATTTATTATTAAATCTCAAATAAGCATTTTACATTTTTTTTAAGACAGCCTGTAATTCGATGTGCATCTAATTTGGAAATGCCGCAATGAGTGGGTAAATTAATTAGTTTTTTTATAGCATCTTCAGCAACAGGGAAGTCTCCAAAATTGTGTTTAAATTTTTTTACAAAAAAAGGCTGAAGATGGCAAAGTGGTTCATACATCCATGTAATTCGAACACCGCATCCACTCCACATTCTCTTCTGAAGTTCCATTCTATCTATTTTTTTATCAAGATATAATGGAAATCTCCAATAAGCGTTTGAAGACTCGGGGAAATCAGTTTTTAAAAGTTCAACTCCTATAGCATCATCCAATTCTTCTTTGTAAATGTTAGCAATTAGATTCCTATGTGTTACTATTTTATCAAGCAATAGTACTTGATATTTTCCCAGCACTGCAGGTATTTCTGGTAATCGAAAATTATTTCCTGGACAATCAAACAATTGGTTTCTTAAAGATCGACCATGATTTCTTAATTCCAAAATTTTTTCAAAAATATCTTTTCTGTTTGTTGTAACAACACCACCTTCACCAGTTGTTATAACTTTTGTTGCATAAAAAGAAAAACATCCTACATCACCCAAATTACCAGCCTTTTTCCCATTAACCGATGCTCCATGTGCATGTGCAGCATCCTCAATCACAAAAAGGTTGTTTGTTTTTGATATATTCAGTATCTCATTAACGAGTTTCGGAGGTGAAAGTCCAAACATATGCACAGGCATAATCCCAACTGTTTTTTTTGAAAGTTTTTTTTTGACCTCATCGGGATCTATAAAAAGAGTGTCATGATTAACATCAACCAAAATAGGCTTCCCGCCTGCTCGGACAACAGAAAATGCAGAGGCAATAAAAGTTTGCGTTGGTACAATAACTTCTTTATCTTCAATATTCAATGCTTGAAGAGCTAATTCAAGCGCAACGCCTCCAGAAGAAACGGCTACTGCATATCTCGTTCCCACATATTTGCTCATTTCGTTTTCAAAATTACTTAAATGCTTTCCTTGTGTTAATTGGCCTGTTATAAGTATATCTTTTATATCTTGAAGAATATTTTCTATATCTGAAGCAAAATAAGGTTGCGCACCATATATTTTTTTTATATCTTCCATATTAAAACACCTCAATAATTCATTAACAGCAGAAAAAAATTTTTCAGACATAGTCTATTTGAACTTCTTTCTTCAATTGAAGAGATTTATCGCAGGCAGTACAAGTACTTATTACATCAAAAATATTTTGCGTATGCTCGTTAAGATTGCATTTTTCAAGTACTGAATCAACAAAAAAAGTAATAAGATCAGATTTTCTTTTAGGAAGTGTATCAATAAAGACAGGTGTGGATTGAAGATGAGGATCTCTCGTAAAATGCATTCGAGGTCCCATATCATCGTAAATAAAAGTTTTTTTAGTCCCAAATATCTTGATACAATGTTGATGCCGATGCACACATCCCAGATTCGCTGTAATTCTTCCTACCAATCCTGATTCAAAACGAAATAAAGATGACATAAAATCACAAAAATCGAATTTCATATTCTTTGTACATATTTGATTACCTATAGTCAATACAGAAAAAGGACGTTGATCAGTTAACCACATCATCAAATCAACCATATGAACACCTCCACCTTTCATTGCTGAAAAGTTCTTAGCTGAGTTACGCCAACCATGAGTAATTTTATGAAGACGTCCATATAAGTAATCCCCATCAATCGCATATATATCACCAAATTCACCAGATTTAATCTGTTCCTTGAGCCAGATATAAAGATCCGCAACTCTTAAAACAAAATTTGTTGATAATTTTAGAGATCCTTTATTATTAAGCCATAAACGTTTAATTTCTTTAAGTTCATCCAATGTGTTGCATAATGGTTTTTCAACAAAAAGATGTTTGCCTGAATTTAGTCCTGATATAACCTGCTCATAATGTGCATCATCAAATGATGCAATTGAAATAATATCAATGTCTGAATCTTGTACTATCTCATCATAGTTCTCAGCAACTTGACATTTAAGTATATTCGATAGATAGTTTGCTTTGTTTTTATCTAAATCACATATAAATTTGAGATGACAATTATGATTCCTTGAATATTCTCTAGCATGTTGTTCACCAACCCCAAGCCCTACAACAGCAGCACCAATTGTTTTATGGGAATCATTCATACAAATTAATCTCCCTGTAATTTTTTGTACTGTTATTAGTAAATTCTTTATACCAATCTATATATTTCTGAAATCCCTTCTCAACAGGCCATTTAGGCTCATAACCAATTAGCTTTTTAGCTTTTTCTACAGACAATGTTCCTCTGTCTGGTGTTAACTTGTTTTTAGGAAAATAATTAATACTTATTTGGGGAAAATTCTGCATTAGAATATCAGATATATCAGAAAGAGATCTTGAATCCCCATATGTAAGATTAAAAATCTGGTTTAAAGCATTTTTGTTTCTAATAACTTTAATTATTCCATCTACCAAGTCTTCAATATACGTAAAATCTAATCTATCGGAACCATCGCCTACGATAGATATTTCATCTCCTCTTAATGCATTTTCAATAAATATTTGTCCGACTCTTTGACTAACACACCTTTCTCCATATAGCGCAGAAGGTCTTATAATTGTATAAGGTAAATCAAATGCCTGATTATAGGCAATTACTAACTTTTCTCCGCCAAATTTAAGAGCACCATAAATACCTATTGGTTCACAAGGAGTCTCCTCAGTAACATGACCTCCAATAAAATTTCCATATATCATGCTTGAAGAAAAGTAGATGAAATGATCGATATTTTCTTTTGTGCTGTCCAAAGCATTTTCAAGAGTTCTAAAGCTATGATCAAAAGTACTAAAAGGATCTTTATTTGATCTATTAGCATGAGCGACTGCTGCCAGTTGAATAACTACTTGCGGGTTTATTTTTTCAACAAGTTTACTTATAGCATGGTAGTCTCTTGCATCCTGTATATGAATAGGTATTGACTTCTCCTTGAGTAAACTCAACCTTTGATTAAGAATATTGATATATAAATCAGAATTTTTCTTAGCAGAATTTTCAGCTGAAGTAAAAGAAAGAAGGTTATTGACTTGTAGACTATCAATAATTGTCGGAACTGCACCTAATTCCTTTAATTTGATAGCTAAATGATGACCGATAAATCCTGCACCTCCAATTAAAAGAACTCTACGGTCTTGAATAGAAATCATTATTATATCTCCTTGATTGCATCTTTTAAATTGTTTACAATATATTTAATATCATCTGTTGATATATGTGGGCCAACTGGCAAAGCGATTGAATCATAACTAATTTGTGATGCAGCAGGAAAACTATTTTTTTGATATCCATACTTATCTTTGTAATACGTCATGTGTGGAACAGGTTTTGGATAATATATGCTTGAGCCGATACCTTTTTCTTTTAGATATTGTATAATTTCAAATCGTTTTTTATTAATCTTTTTCGTTAGAATAATAGAAAGACAGTAGTAACTACTTTGAAAAGTATCATAAGACGATTTAAAAAGAGATAATTCTTCAATGCAAGACAATTGAGTCATTAATTCATTATAGTTTTTTTGACGTTCTTTTATAAAAAAATCCATGCGTTTTAATTGTTCAATTCCAATGGCGGCTTGAATTTCATTCATTCTATAATTAAATCCAAGCATATTAACATCATAGACACCAGGTAACTTTCGTTCTCCTACATGCCTATCAAGTCCAAATGCTCTCTGACGTTCTATTATTTTGGCAATGTTATCATTATTGGTTATTAACATCCCTCCTTCAGCTGTTGTCATATGCTTAACAGGATAGAATGAAAAACATCCTACATCACCAAACAAACCAGTGTGAGTGCCATCTATTCGTGCACCGATTGATAACGCACAATCTTCGAGAAGAAATAGATTATGTTTTTTTGCAATGGCGCTTACTCTATTCATATCAACAGGCATTCCCAAATAGTGAACAATTGCGATTGCTTTTGTTTTATTTGATATTGAAGATTCAATCTGGTTAATGTCAATATTTCCAGTTTCAAGTTCAGAATCAACAAAAACAGGTTTTGATCCACATAATTCAACAGAATGAGCAGTAGCAATATGTGTTTGTGCTGGAACAATAACTTCATCACCAACACCTAAATTTAGATAAAAATATGCCAGATGCATTGCAGCA
>Ga0272440_1002029_pt1 | contig 16070 bp, 7 predicted proteins | sample SSMMMBAug17_FD_192440 | JGI IMG/M metagenome (GOLD analysis project Ga0272440, IMG submission 192440) | Marine sediment archaeal communities from Little Sippewissett salt marsh, Falmouth, MA, United States - SSM-MMB-Aug17 | ecosystem: Environmental > Aquatic > Marine > Wetlands > Sediment ... | reverse complement strand
GCTTGATTTTTTCCCAGGGCGCTGCCCTGGGCTGGTATGTTGCTGCCCTTTCAGGGCTAAGAAAAACAATATCCGACTTTATGAGAAGCGTATTTTATTCACCGGCAATTTTGGTTACACTCATATCAATTTTTAGACAAATTCAACTTGACAAAATTAATTATTAATTTTAAATCTGTCCTAGAATTAATCGTAATTGATATATAATGCAATCACAATAAATCCTTGTAAAATCAAGGGTATATTTTAAGTACAATAACGCACTCAATTATATCAGTTAAAATGAATGAATCATAAGATATTCTCCCAAACACTGGGCGCATTCCCAAAAAGTCGGACATTTGTTTTCTTAGCCCTGAAAGGGCGTTACATTTTTTTCTTTAATTGTTTGCATATGTAGTGCCCTCTCAGGGCTAAAACCAAGGCTATCATCTACCCAGGACGTTGCCCTGGGCTGTTATGTTGCCGCCCTTTCAGGGCTAAGAAATCGAATTTAGGATTTTTTGGGAATGCGCCCCCCAAACACTCATTTTTGACAAAACTTTATGTTATTTGTGTCAGTAATAATTCATAAAAGGAAAATCATTCTAATGTATATGAAAAGAAATTTAAGAAATGAATTTCAAACCGCCCTCAATCAATTCCCCGCAGTAGTGATCTCCGGTCCAGGACAGGCAGGTAAAACAACATTTATTCGAAATGAACTCAATCAAAATACCACATATGTCTTACTTGATGATCCCATAAAGAGAATGTCAGTTCGTGAAGATCCCCTTGGCTTTATCAGCAATTTTAAAGGGAAATCTGTGTTTCTTGATGAAATTCAATATGTACCGGAACTTTTTTCATACATTGTGCAGGATATCGAAAAAAACAGCCCGGTTAATGGCAAATGGATTATGGCCATTTCGCAAGAGGTTCAGGAGTTCATCACTTTCAGAGACAGTCTTGCAGGTAAAATAAAAGTTTTAAATCTATTACCTTTTCATACAATGGAAAATATTATTTTCGATGGTCAAAACATAGAAAAGCTGATCTGGCAAGGCGGCTATCCTGAAAACATTTTAAATTCAACAATTCGTCAATCATGGTTTTCTGAAAAAATTCAATCATTTATCGAACGAGATCATCGGCAATTCATACTGATTCGGGATACTGGTGCTTTTCAGAAGTTTTTAGGTCTTTGTGCATCTATGAATGGAAAGGAACTAAATACAGCATTATTAGCCAGACATGTTGGTATTCAACAACCTACATGCAGTAAGTGGGTTTCTATTCTTCAGGCATCATTTCTGATTATCCTCGTACCCCCCTATTATCAAAATTTTGGAAAAAGAGTGATTCAATCACCAAAAATGTATTTTCTTGATCAGGCAATGGCTGTTTATCTAACGAAACAAAAGAATAAGCGCGCAATTCTCAATGGCGACATGGGGCACAAATTTTTTGAAGGTTTTATTGTGACTGAAGTTTATAAGTCATTAATTGCAAATAACAAAAATGCACATTTCTATTTCTGGCGATCTCATGATGGTCTGGAAGTTGATCTGATTATTGAAATGAATGGTAAAACATGGCCCATAGATATTAGAAAGAATGCGACCCCTGTATCAAAGCATGCGAAATCGTTAATTAAATTTAAAAAAATTGCAAAAAATGTTAAATTTATGCGGCCAACAATTGTTTGTAATGCCACTGAAAAAAAAATGGTAACTCGGGGAATTGAAGCCTTACCTTGGAAAGATTTTTTGAAAGAAATCGATTGTCATTAAATCTATTGCTGAAAAATTTTCTATCAAGATATTGTTTGTATAAACCTTGCAACATTGTGTTAGAAATAATCAAGCCGCTGAGGTCTTAAAGGGCGCATTCGAAAAAAGGTTCATTTTTTAGAATGCGCCCGGTCTTAAATGCTTTGGCTTTTTAGGAAAGGGTCATTTTATGAAAATTGAAGATCATCACAATATGATAAACATTTTATATGGGTATCATCCGGAAAGAATTGATGAACAGGTGTTCTTCACAATGTTATATCAGAGTCCATATTTAATCCGATCTGTAACGCAAAAACAGGCGGCCATCAATGCCATTCATAATAATAATATAGATATTGCACTGATTTCAAATCATCTCACATTTATAGATCCTTATGATTTTTGTGAACAAGTTGTAAAAACGCATACAATACCTGTTTTTATGTTTGTATCATCGCCCGACAATATTGATATTCCAAAAGCATTTGCCAAAGGCGCTTCTGATATCATCTTTTCCCCCTATATTAAGCCACTCATTTTTGCACGAATTGAAAATTATTGCCGCCTCAATAAACTTGAAAAGCTATGGCAGCGTAATTCTTTACCCAAAAAAATGCAAAAGGAACCCGAAACAACATCACCGAACGGCCATAAGCATTATCGGTTTAAGGATACACGTATTTTATTGGCTGAAGACAATGAGGTGAATCAGCAATTAATGAAAAATATTCTGATACAGTCGGGTATGCATGTTGAAATTGTTCACAATGGTCAGGCTGCGGTAGAGAATATTAGAGACGTTCTTGAAAAGAATGAACCTTTATATGATCTTATTCTGATGGATCTTCAGATGCCTATTATGGATGGCTTTTCTGCCAGCATGGCCATTAGAGAACTTGTCGATAATTATCAAAAACACGAAATTCCTATTATAGCTATTACTGCCTATACTTCAGCCAATTCCAGAGAAAAATGTTCACGTTTTGGCATGGTCGATTTTATGCCAAAGCCTATTGATCCAGAAACATGTTTAGAAATATTGTCACAATGGATACATTCTGATAAGATTTCACACAAACAAACCAATTGTGTTTCTTTCGAAAAAAAAGTTTCTAATAATTGTTCAATCCAAGTACCTGAAATAAACCCAAAAATTGGGATTAAGCGTGCAGCAGGTAATGAAACACTGTTTAAAAAAATGTTATTGGAGTTTTTCAATGAATATCAACATCTTGTTGAACATTTGAAAAAACTGTCTCAAAAAGAAAACCTTGATGACTTGTTAATCATGGCGCACACGCTCAAAGGACTGGGGGGCAATATTGGGGCAGAAAATCTTCAAAAAAATGCATTTTTATTGGAGCAGGCAATAAAGCAAAACATTCAAACCGATATTCATGATTCCTTGACAAATCTAATTCAAACCATAACCAGACTGATCAATGGAATCAGTCAAAACATGGAATATTTACAAGATTCTGCCTCGCAAAAGATATCGACGAACAATGATATCAATTTGAAGCAACTGAAAAAATCTTTTCAGCATCTTGATGAACTTCTGGAGAAAGGAAGAGCCATTTCAATTGATGCTTATTATGCTTTGGCTTCTCAAATCCCTGAATCCATGAAAAAGGAAAGTAAACACCTTGAGTCCTTAATTATTGCCTATAATTTTGATAATGCTCAAGAATGCTTACATCACATGACTGATATGTTATAATTGTATTTCATTCTTGACCAAATACGAAAAATATTGCAACCAATCAAAACTGATGTAAAATAATGTTTATTGATTGATGCTGAACAAATAATAAAGTTGAAAACCAATTAAGTAAAGCTTTTATAATTGTTTGTAATTACATAATCATTAAGGGATTCTCTAAAAATAACTTTCCCATTATTGATATTGTTCGTTTTGAGGTAAATGTACTGTAGAGACGTAGCATGCTACGTCTCTACACGACCTTATTTTTTTGGACGATCAAGAAAAATGAGCATGTTATTTTCCGAGCATTCCTAAGGAGTTTAGAATGAAAACTTTTATGTCTTCATGCATGGCAATCTTATGTATTGGGATCCTTATTGTCAATTCGGTGCAGGCCAGTTTTATGGAACAAATTCTGGTACATACCAAAGCCATTTCTTTGGGGAACTCAGTAACTGCAAATCCACCCGGACATATGGCAATCCATTATAATCCGGCAGGTTTATCCAAACTGGATGATGGCATCGTTCTCGGACAAGGGTTTGCCCTGGTGAGATTGGAAAGAACATATAAATTCAGACCAGACATTTCCTATAATGAAAAATTCAATGCCCAAGATGATCCTATTGCATATGAAAAAGGTGCTGTTCGAAATGGTCGTATCTATATTCCATTTGCAGGCCCAATCAATCTACCCCTTTTAGCTGCGCCAGTACCATCAGGAATGTCTTATCGTAAACCATGCTCCAAATGGACATTTGCCAATGGCATTTATGCACCTTTTGCTGGTGGATTTGAGCATAGCCATGAAGAACCCGAACGTTTTCAGGGGGAAGCGGTCTATTTACAACACTTGATGTATGCATCACCATCAGTCAGCTATCAGGTCAATGATCAAATGTCGGTGGGACTATCTTTAGGATTCGGACAGACAGCAATGGGCGCATTAACAGATGTTCGCGCACCTGCAATTGTTGACTTAACCAATTTACTTTCCGATTTGGGAAGTCGTGGAATTAAAGGCATCCCACCCTTTAATGTAGACCTTGGCATTTTTGACAAGGTTGCTGATATGGAATTTGATGTACGTGATGAAATAACACCATCATTTAATTTTGGCATTCTTTATCAGCCCAGGCATTGGCTAACATTGGGAGTCGTTTATCAAAGCCCCATTCAGGTTGATTTAGTCGGTCGATACCGCTTTCGGTATAGTGATCCTGTCATGAAAATGCTTGATTGGTTAGACACCCAAACAGGCATGAGTGATGAGACCTGGGATCGCTCCCATGAAAACAAGCAATACGAATCTGGTCGCATTGATATGGTTGATTTTGAATTTCCACAACGTGTTCAATTGGGCGTCATGCTTAAACCATTCAGTCGATTAAAAGTCATGGTTGATGCCCATTGGACAGATTGGTCCTCAACAGATAACTATATCATGAAATTTGATCAGGATATACAGGTTATCATGATGACAGAAATGCTGGGCTATGAGGGCCCTGGAAACATTCTTGTTTATCCCAAACATTTTGACAGCCCCTGGCATTTCAGTGTTGGGTTTGAATACGAAATGTATGATTGGTTGGATGTCCGTCTCGGATTTGAAGATCGACAAACATGTGCCAAAGATCATTTATTTGACCTGTTTTCTTTACCGGATGTTTATTTATATGGGGCTGGACTTGGTATCCAGTGGGCGCCAGGCCTTGATATTGATCTGGGATTTGCCTATATAACCTATAACGATTACCTTGTGCCAAACAACACCAGTACCAATCTCAACTACACTGGAAGCGGTATTCCTGTGTACAGTCCCTTTGCCGGGCAACACTATGAAACAAGTTTTAATACCTATATCGCCAGTATGAATATGACTGTTTCATTTGATTTATTAAAAGACTATATTGAGCGTAAGTTGATTTCATGGAATCTTTTATAGTAATGCATGTTTGTTTCGGTGAGAATTGTTTTAACCCGGTGGTCAAGGCAAAAAAAAGAGAGAATACACTCTTGAAAAACATAGAGAAGATTGTTATATTTGTTTAAAACCAACTAAGGTCATTTAATAAGAAAACATAAGGAGGAAAAAATGGACGCATATGCATATCCAAGAACTGATACGCAAGTCCAGGTAAACACATTTATTCAAAGTGTTTATAACTGGATGGCTGCTGGCCTAGGCATTACCGGTGTTATCGCCTTTGCAGTTGCAAATAGTTCAATGCGATACGTCGTTTTAGGCAATCCCTTTATTTTATGGGGGATGATCATCGCAGAATTTGTCATCGTTTATATGTTGGCATCCCGGGTTGATCGAATGGAAGCATCAACCGCGACCGGGTTGTTTATTTTGTATTCCGCACTGAATGGCGCGACCCTGTCATCTATTTTTGTGGTATACACCTTTTCATCTATCGCAAGCACATTTTTTATTTGTGCAGGCACCTTTGTCGCATGTAGTATTTATGGAATGGTCACCCAGAGAGATTTAACATCTATGGGAAGCTTTTTCTTTATGGGACTGATTGGTATTATCATTGCTTCAATCGTGAATATTTTTCTTAGAAGTCCTGCTATTGCGGCAATTGTCAGCTATCTTGGTGTTTTTGTTTTCATTGGCCTGACAGCATATGATACGCAAAAACTCAAAATGATGGCTGTTACCCAACCCGATGGTGTAGATGCCACAGTTGTTAGAAAAGGCGCAATTCTTGGCGCGTTGACACTTTATCTGGACTTTATCAATTTGTTTATTTTTATGCTTCAGATCTTTGGTATTGGTACAGATGAATAGTTCATCAGGATATTAACAGAAGAAAGACTGCGTTATCATTCCAAAAACTAATCTTAGATATCTTATCAGGCGTAGTCTTTCTTGATTATTTCTGCAAATTATTCCTATCAAGAACTTATTTTCAGAACATTCCAAAAAAACAAAAGTTTTAAATAATCAACAATGATTTGTATCCTAAAGAGAACACCGATGATTGATAAAATGATCAAAAAAACAATGCCTGTCAACACACAGACGATCAAACAATACAGAAGGCTTATCGGTGGAAGCCAATAAATGAAAAATTGCCGGCTTCCATAAACACATAGACCTGTTGGTACAGAGATGGCGATCATTTTTACAAAAAAGTAATAAACATCCCGACTGCCTTCATTATTTGTGCGTTGATTCCACAAAGCATAGAGTAAAACAATCTGAATGATTGCAGATATCGACATTGCCAGTGCAATGCCAAAAACATCCATGTAATGCATGCCCAACACATAGAAAGGAATACTGAAACAGACTGTCAATGTACTGAAAATTGCTGGAAACACGGTATTTTGCATGGCATAGTAGCCACGCACAACAACAGTTTGTGCTGCAAACGCAAATGCACCGATCATCAGGTACAATAAAATTGTTGCTGCCAGTTGTGTGTCATCTGCGGAAAACATTCCTCTTTCGAACAATATCATGATAATTTCATGTCTTAGAATTGCGATCAGCACTGAAAATGGAATAATCAGGGCAATATATTTTTTTAATGTATCGTTTAAAAGCGTATTCATTCTTTCAATGTTATTTTGAGCTGCCAATTGGGACAAAAATGGAAATGAGGCTACCCCAACTGCCTGACCAAAAAAACCGACCAGCATGAACATGACCCGAAATGCATAATTCAATGAGGAAATGTTTCCTGGTGACAGGTATGAGCCAAAAAATTTAAAGCATATTTCAGTTGAAAACAGCATGGTCATACCAATCATAAGGGGTAAGGTTCGCATGATATATTTTTTGAAATCCGGATGATCAATCGAAAATGACAAATAATAACGCATCCCCACACGTTTTGCCCCCCAATACTGCAATGCAAAATTACCAATAAACGCACCAAATAAAACGCCATATGAAAAACCTGTCATGCCCAACCGCGATCCAAGGAAAATCCCACCAATAATTATTCCCAGATTATAGATTAATGGTGCCATTGCAGGAATCATAAATCGTTCATGCGCATACTGAACAGCCATTAATAAGCCCCCTGTAAAAAAGAAAAATTGTGCTGGCATAATAATACGTGTCATGTGAACCGCCTTATCAATGGTTTGAATTTCTGAAATGCCGGGTGCCAATAAATGAATTAATGGATATGTAAACACAGTTGCCAATGCAATGAGTATCAAGAGTATCACGCCAATGGTATTTATGATGATGGAAAAAATTTTCCACCCTTCAATTTCATTGTTATCAGCGATATAGCGCGTAAAGATGGGAATAAAAGTAATGGATAAAAAACCGCTGGCAGCCACATGATTCAATATTTCAGGAATCATAAATGCCAATTGATAGGCATCAACATCCGGCCCTGCACCTCCAACATAGGCGATAGTCATTTCACGAATCAAGCCAATAACACGACTCAAGAATATGGAAGCCATCATAATTAAGGCAGCCAATCCAACCTTTTGATTGATTGATTTTGCATTTTTCATATGTAATGTTCTTCACATTGCCCCAAACAGGAAAACCATGTTCCCTGCCAGGTTTGAATGATCTTTACTGGAAGTTTATCAAGTAAGGATTTTATTTTTAAAGATTGTGAATATAATAATCCGGATAGAACAAATATTTTACTATTTAGAAAATGATCTGATTGCACCAAATGCACCAGGACATCATAATGAATATTGGCCACCCATAAATCGACAGGCGCGATCATTAAATTGTTTGCATCGCCTTGCACAGGCAGGATATATTGATCCAATTGATTTATTCGAATATTGTTTTGCGCCGTCTGAACAGCAAGGGGATTTAAATCGAAAGCAAGCACCTGTTTTGCCCCTTTTCTTGCACCAAATAAGGATAACAATCCTGTACCTGTCCCAATATCGAGCATGGTTTGAATGGGATATAGAGAAAAGGCCCTGTCAATGGCTTGAAGGCAGTCATATGTTGTTGGATGTGTTCCCGCACCAAACACAACGCCCGGATCAAGCCAGATGGGATGTTTATCAATTTTTGATATTCTGTGCATCCAGGGCGGGGCAATAATCATATTGGCAATAGAGATCACTTCAAATTGACCGCCACACCATTCTTCATATGTCATTTGGAAGTTATCCAATAGTTTTAATTCGGGTTGAATTGTTAACAGCGCATCAATTTTGTCTTGTGATGCGCAGGTAAAAAATAAAAATGAGGTATCTTCCTCAATCCAATTGCCAATATAGTGTTCTAAAAACAGTTGTTTTTCTGAGGATGCTTTTACAATCCCTTGAATATAGTATATGTACAAGTATTCGTATGGTGGACAATAAATGTTTTTGGTGTTCATAATGTGATCCTTGTTTTTTTCGCTATTGTGTATAGCATAAAATGGTTTAAGTGTAACCATAATAGACCAAAATGATCTCCCCATGTCTTTCATGTCATTATTTATTGTTATGTAGTTGCCGATTCATTGCATCTTCATGGGATAATCTGGACTGGATAATAGCCTGGGGTTTCAATCCGGTTTCAACCCCAAGCGGTCGTGCTGGAAGCGAAATTTTTCTATACCAGGTGGTCGAACATCGCCCAGAAGGCTATCCTTTTTTCTATCCGAAAACTTATGACCGCTCACTTAAAAATATTTGTATTTGCCAATCCAAGATTATGTAAAAAAAACCCCTGAAATGATTGAATGATTCTTTACGATATGTTATACACCTTTTACAACTTAAATCCAGTCTGAATCAATAAGTGAACAACTGAAATAACCAGGAGTCATCAATGCAAAAACTAGTTTATTCAACACTTCACATGCTGATCATACTCGTTTCAGCATTAATCGGTACTGCGATGGCAATGGACATTGGTCCGGTTCGCCAGGTATATTCTACCAGTCATGCAGTGAACGAACCATCATCAAATCCATACATTCAAATCAAATGGTATCCGCCTGAAAATAATCTTTCAGATGGTTATTATGTTACTTATAATACAAAAATGTCTCATACTTTTGATGAATTTAATACCGCTGATGATGAAGTTGAATTAATCCGAAATGAAACCCAGGTAACCAGCCAGGATTTTAGCGGCGCAGATGATGTGAATTATTATTGTCATATTGCAGCTTTCGCCTTAGATACAAACGACAAAGAATTTATTGGACCAACAGTTTCTGAAGGCCCATTTCGTATAGATACAGTCGCACCGCTTATGCCGGTGGTAAATGCACCCAATGCGGTTCGAGATCGGATGATTACCATTCAACCCGGTGCCTATCATGCTACTGAAATGTATATCAGCAATGCGGGCTATGAACTCAATGGACAATGGGAAGCCTTTGCACAAAAACGTCAATGGGAATTGCGGGATACGCAAGGCAATCAGATGATTTATGTTGTGTTTCGGGATCTGGCAGGTAATACATCCAGGGCCTCAACAGCCGTTAGATATGATACCATTGGCCCCATTCCCCTGTTTACAACTTCAGAAACAATGCCGGCAAGGTCTATACCTGTGAATATTACAATTGACTTTGACGAACCTGTCACGCAATTTTTAGAATCTGATATTCAATCTTCAAATTGCGAGATTCAAAATTTTGTATCAGATCAACCGGATTTGTCATCACGATTTTTTTTTGAATGTGTCCCTTTTATCCAGGGAAGATTTCAGCTTTCTATTCTGGAAAATGTGCTTCAGGATGAAGCGGGCAACACCAATCAGGCCAGTGAAATTTTTGAATGGGTCTATGACACCAGCCTGCCAGAAATTCAATTCATTGACAATCAAATGATTATTGAAAATGCCGGAAGCAAAAGCATTTCATTTGCAATAACAAACAGTCACGCATTTAATGGGATATTAACCATTGATGCCTGGGCAGAACAATCTTCAATTGTGGATGAGCAGGGACTCATATTCAATAACCAGGGAAATCCTCTGGACGTCACACTTACCGCTGATGCAACTCAAACAGTGTCCCTTCAAATGACTCCCAAACCGGACCAATCGGGTGAAACATTGATTCATATCCTTGTTTCTGACGCCACCGGAATGACAGCACATACTGCATTTCAACTCAATGTCTGGGATGCCCCCAATATATCTCCAATATCTGATATTCAAATGGAAGAATCAACCTCATACAGCATTGCCATTGTTCTCACCGACGTTTACAAACAAAACATCGTTCTTAGCATGACAACATCAAATTCTTCTCTGATAGGGCCAGATCATATGAAATTGATTGGGCCTGTATTTAACAGCACAAGATTTCCTTATAATTGTCAAACTTCAAATCATGCAACGATTTCGCTTGATCTCTATTTCGAGCCTCCAAAAAATCATTATGGAAGTGTAAATCTGACATTAACCGCAACCAATATTAAAGATTTGAGTCAGACCCGGTCCTTTCAGCTGGAAATTCTTGAGCGTAATGATTTACCGATATTGGTCATGGATTCATCGGTCAGATGTTTTGAAGATCAAACTGCGAGAGTTCCGGTTTCAATTACCGATATTGACATGGATGATCTGGTGGTAAAAGCCGAGTCATCAAATGAAATGCTCATTCCAAATAATTTCATGCGATGGATCATTAATGGCACAGAGTACTTCAACCCTAAAAATATATCGCTTAAATCATCAGTTAAGCAAGATTTGATTCTAAAACTTCAGCCCAAAGCAGATGTTTTTGGCGATGCTACAATTACAGTTCGTGTTGAAGATAAAGGTGGAAACACTGAAAAATCTTTTCAATTAACAGTTTTGTCTGATAATGACCCGCCGGTTTCGCCTGAGGCCATATCATTTACAATCAATGAAAACGTTTTAAATGGTACAAAAGTCGGAGATATTCCTGTTTCTGATGTCGACAGCCTCACCTTAACTTATCTAATGATGGATATAACCCCATATGATCATTTTCAATTAAATTCTTTAACCGGTGATATCACTGTTAATGGTAACATTGATTTTGAATCAACATCATTATATAATTTTACAGCACATGTATCAGATGGATATTCACATTCAACGACACTTGTAACGATTCATGTGGCAAACATAAATGATCATTCACCGCAACTTGATGAAAGCTTTCACGTAACAGTTCAGGAAAACACAGCCATAGACACCATAATCAAAACAATTGAGGCCACAGACATTGATAACGATCCACTTTCATATACACTGACCTTTGAGGTGGATTCAGCGCCATTTGCCATTTCACAACACACTGGTGAAATAAGGATTATTGATACAGTGAATTATGAGGCCTGTCCTGTCTATATGTCATTGGTGACTGTATCAGATGGCATCCATAATGCGCTACGACCACTGACAATCACTGTGACAGATATCAATGAAGCGCCGTCTATCAGTGGTACACCTGCATTGACAGTGGCGCAGGGACAGGAATATATGTTTCAACCCATCGCTTTTGATCCAGATACCAATGATCGACTCTATTATTACATTTCCGATGAACCGGACTGGGCAGATCTTGATGACGAGACCGGAAAACTATCTGGTATCCCTGAAAACGAACATGTTGGCATATGGAAAGACATTCGCATTTCTGTGCGGGATGAAAACAATTTGTCAGTGTCCTTACCATTGTTTGATATTACTGTGAGTAATACCAATGACCCACCAGTTTTAATGAAATCCATTGCCGATGTTTCAATCGAAAAAAAGGAAGATTTTTCTTACACAATTCCTCAAGATACGTTTATGGATCCCGACCTTGATGATTTTTTAACCTATCAATCTACCGAATTAAACAAGGATCAATTGCCAGACTGGCTGAATTTTGATGCGGTTACACGTCATTTTTCTGGAACACCGGGCGTATTTGATGGAGGTGTTTTTATCATTGAGGTCACTGCTGTTGATTCATACCTGGCAGCAACATCTTGTTCATTTGTTTTGACAGTGATTGATCATAACATCATTCCACAAGTTACGCTTCCTTCACCTGATGTTGAGTTTTATGAGAATAACGATGCTGACAATATTGATATTGGGGCCGAGGTAATGGATGAAGATTCCCTTGATTTTAATCAGGGCGTTTTAAAGGCATATTTTGATAAAAATGGCACATCACATGATCATCTAGTGATTAAAGATTATGGCTTTGGAAACACACCTGTCGGGCTTGATGAAAACAAAGTGTATTCTGGTGAACAACTCATCGGTATATTTTCAGGTGGCACGTACCCCGAGCCATTGGCTATCACGTTTACACATTGGGCAAAGAAAACAATTGTCGAATCAATATTGCGCAATATTATGTTTATCAATGATTCAGAGAATCCTGTGGACAGTGAAAGACGTCTGGCCATTACATTGTCTGATGGTGATGGCGGGACCTGTGCGCCTGTTTATAAAATTGTTCATGTGCATGCAACGAACGATGATCCTGTATTGTTCATCAATGATCAACAGATTACCAATTCCTTCAGCTTACCTGATATAAACGAAAATGAAACCATTGTGTTTGAAAATGATCGTCGTTTTTATATCGATGACGTAGATGCAGGGGATGGCGTATTGTCTGCTACAATATCTGCCATTCATGGCACGATCACTCTTGACCCACAAAATAGTGAAAATTTAAAAGAGATAACAGGCAATACAACTAGCAATGTATCCTTTTCAGGCACATTGGAACAAATCAATGCAGGATTGAATGCATTAAGGTACAAAAGTCACAAGAATTCAGTTGGAGAAGAGTCGATTCGATTCGATATTAAAGACAATGGCTATTCTGGTAGTAGCGGGGGAAAATATGTCAATTTTATCCTGACATTTCGTATAAATGAAATCAATTATTTGCCACGTTTTTCAACAATTCCGCCTCAGTTCTTGATTGAGGATACACCCGCACAGATTGCGTTTTCAATTACAGAGACAGATTTCAATAATGTCGCATTGCAAATCAAGGATTTTCAACCGGAAATGATCTGTAAAAATTCAATTTCTATTGAAGGGCCACTCGTTGAAGACGACTTTATTATCAACACATCAGAAAGTGACCATGCGTCTGTGACACTCAATCTGACCCCCTGTTTAAATGTAACCGGTGATACGTATATAACTCTGGTCCTTAACGATGGCGTATATACAACAACAACACAAATAGATCTGTATATCACCTCAGTCAATGATGCACCTGTTGTAAGTGATCAATCGGAAACAATTCATGAAGATAACGCATTGTCCACATCGCTCGCTGTGACTGATAATGAAGGCGATTCAGTACAATTTTTACTGATAACGCCACCAGAACATGGTTCTGTAAGTTTTGATAATGAGAAGCAGCGTTTTACTTATACACCGCTAAAAGATAGCAATAAATCTGTTTTTTTTACTTACCGAGCATATGATGATGAATTTCAATCCAATATTGGACGCGTAGATATAAATATCATACCGGTGAATGATCCCCCCAAGATTGATTCGATAAATGATCAAACATTGATGTTCCATCAAACAAGAACCATTGAATTTACAATTACCGATGTGGATAGCCTTGAATTGCATGTCAGTGTTAAATCCAACAATACACAAATATTTCCAAATAATCAGGCCAATTTATCCCTTATTCCCGGCAATAATAATATGTATGCTTTGTATTTAAATCCTGAGAATAATCAATCAGGCACAGCAAGTATAAGAATTCTGGCAGAAGATGCTCAGAATGCATCGTCATATCAAACCTTTGACGTTCATGTAATACAACAGGATAATACAGGGCCTATGATCAATCTCAATCCTCCTGAAGTTGTCCATATCGATCAAAATGGTGAATATAGTGAACCCGGATATGTTGCAATTGACGATATTGATGGGGATGTTTCTGAATCAGTGACTATTCAAAGCGATGTAGATCCAAAAATTCCAGGAATTTACCCTGTTACCTATATGGCAAAAGATGAAGCTGGAAATAATTCTGAACCCGTAGAACGTATGGTCATTGTTCACAAGAATCAGTTTACCTCCCAGACAATATCGGGCAACATCGTTGATGATAGTGGCGAAAAAGTTGGTTGGGTGGATATTATCGTTACAGGCCAGGGACACGAATACAAAACAAGCAGTATTTATGATGGTTTTTTTGAACTGGATATTCCTATTTCCTTTGATGGTTCTGTGTGGCAAATGCGTCTGATGCGAGATGATTTTTATGCTCAAACATTTGAATTTGCTGCTCCCCGATCCTTTGAAACAATTACAATGTTTGCTAAAGACAGCACGAATGCTGAAGTCATCAAAGGCCAATGCTTTGAACATCAGGTAGATGGAACGAAGATTGTTTTACCCCAGGCTACCATTCGTGGATATGATAAAAACAATGATAACGTGATTGCCACCTGTATGTCTGATAATAATGGCAGATACACAATGGCTGTTGATGCGAGAAAAAAACCTTACGCCTTTGAGGCTGTCAAACATGGTTATGAAACAAAATCTTTTGATATCAATACAGCATCAACCATTGTTTTGATGCCAATCACAACAATTATATTAGAACAACAACCTGAAAGCATGACAGAACATAAGACAGCCAGAAATTTGGATAAAGTTACAATTTTTGTCAGCGCAAAACCTGCATTTACAAATGTAGCCAATGAACTGTCAGTCCATCTCATTTCAGGAAACGATAAAAAACTAAAAAAACCGGATTTCATCAGCAATAATAATAAATATCAGATTGTTTACGATGCATATGCGAATTTCGTGCTAAGTATTCGTGCCGACACGACTGATGATTATAATGTTGATAATGCGTATTATGTGGAACAAAAATTGTATTTTAAATCCATATCAGAAACATCTCAGGTGTATGTGACAAAGGGTGAAACCCCTTACTTGATTACCCAACCTTTTTATGCAGAACAATCTGGTTTATCATCGTTTATGTGGATTGATCGTGGTGGTTTATCTGGATTGGATACGCCCAGAGAACTTCATTATACCATTCGAGATTATACATTTCCATTTGTTGATGATAAACTTTATGATCAAGTTGTTCAATTTGAATTAAAGGATGCTTTTGGGAGAAACATTGAAACTGTTGATACCCCCATTTGCTTGGGTATGGGATTTGAGTCGCCAATTACACAAGAACGTCTGGCGGATCAAACGTATGAATTGGTTCATGCGAAAACTGTACAGGATTTGCTGATGGGGAATGGCCTGGTTGAATCTTCCTTTACATCATTTGAAAAGCATATCACATTTTGTACCTCTCATTTAAGTGCGTTTGGATTTCGGAAAAATGAAGATCAAGATAAAAATTCAAGCTCTGGTGGTGATTCAGATGGGGGATGCTTTTTAATGTCTATTCCATTACCAGGAAAATAAACTATAGACGTATTATGTGTTATATGCTATCGTTTAGTAATACGTTGAAAACAACTTGCCCATACGTAACGTCAATCCGATAATTCAGATAAGTCCGACTTCTCTGACCAATCGGACATGGGGAGCAAATTATTGGCCTTGATCATCGTTTCGGCCAAATGGGAACGTTGCGGTGAACCCAATGTAGGGGCGAACCTTGTGTTCGCCCTCGAACTAAAAACGTTTGCGAACAATTGTTCGAGGGCGAACA
>Ga0272440_1002028_pt1 | contig 16072 bp, 15 predicted proteins | sample SSMMMBAug17_FD_192440 | JGI IMG/M metagenome (GOLD analysis project Ga0272440, IMG submission 192440) | Marine sediment archaeal communities from Little Sippewissett salt marsh, Falmouth, MA, United States - SSM-MMB-Aug17 | ecosystem: Environmental > Aquatic > Marine > Wetlands > Sediment ... | reverse complement strand
ACAAAAGCTGCCTATGCAATGGGTTTAGGTGAAATGCAATTGAAGCAAATGAATATTATAAGGGCTTAATATATAATAACATGAATTTCAGTCGTTGGTTAAAAAAAATTCATATCCGACGAACTAGCCAGATATGTTTTTTATTGTTGTTTCTTTTTTTGTTCAGAAAAACAGATTATCCAGGGAAGGAAATCATTGACTATCCGGTGAATCTGTTTTTTTGCTGGAATCCTTTCATTGCTCTGTCAGTCATGCTGATTTCCAAAACATTGATGATTATTTTTCTTCCGGTAATTTTCGTAATAGTTCTGACACTCATTTTTGGACGCGTATTTTGTAGCTGGATTTGTCCAATGGGCAGCCTATTGGATATATTTCAAAGGGTTATGCCTGCAAAGCCTGTAAAAAAGATAGCTTTTCCGGAAATTAAAAATCATATCATGATCGTATCATTGATTGGCGCTTTTTTTGGGCTTCAATTGGCAGGTTATATTGATCCTTTTGCCATCTTGTTTCGTGGGCTTGCATTTGTTATTGATCCAGTATTGAATATCAGCGTGACAGGTTTTTTTGATTATTTATATTTAAATGCGCCCGAATGGTTAAGCGGTATTAGCGAACCTATATATCAGTTTCTTAAAAAGACCCTGCTCCCTTATCAGCGTGCTATTTTTGTTACTACAAGTATTTCATTTGTCATTCTTTTATCAATATTTTTGTTTGAGATGCTTGAAAGACGTCTCTGGTGCAAAAAGATTTGTCCTTTAGGCGCATTGCTTTCATTTATTTCACGATTTTCCCTTTTTAGACGATTACCTAAAAAAGTCTGTAGTACCTGCAAAAATTGTGAACCCCAATGCCGAATGGGTGCATTTGATGATCAGGGGTATCATATCGATAACCAATGCAGTCGTTGTTTGGAATGTTATCAAATATGTCCTCAAAACAGAGTCAAATTTTCTTTTTCATTCTTTCACAAAAAAGGGATGACCCCGAATATATCTAGAAGGCATTTTGTTGGCAGCACAATTATTGGAGCAGCGTTACCATTTATCAATGCCGTGGATGCACAACACAAAATACCGCATCCATACTTGCTTCGCCCACCTGGCGCGTTAAAAGAAAACAGGTTTCAGGATGTTTGCATTCGATGCGGCGAGTGCATGAAAGTTTGTATCACCAATGCATTACAGCCAACTCTTTTTGAAACAGGTTGGACAGGTTTGTTTTCCCCCAAACTTGTGCCCAGATTGGGCTATTGTGAATTTAATTGTAATTTGTGTGGTCAGGTCTGTCCAACTGGCGCAATTCAGAGACTCAGCCGCGATCAAAAACATCATATAGTCATTGGGAAAGCAGTTTTTGACAAAAATAGATGCCTGCCTTACGCAAAACACACGCCCTGTATTGTTTGTGAAGAACATTGTCCTGTCTACAATAAGGCCATCCATTATAAGACTGTAGTTGTCAAAGATATGAATGGTCATGATACTGAAATTAAGCAACCTTATGTTGTTGAGGACAGGTGTATTGGTTGTGGTATTTGTGAAAATAAGTGTCCTTTGCCGGGTGAAGCGGCTATTCGAGTAAGGGTGTCAAATTTATAAATATTAATAAGAAATGCTCTGAAAATAATCTATTTGCTAAGGAATACTTAAATAATAAGTTCCTCATTTCTGAAAGAGTCAATTCGATTCATTTTGAACCTGGATTACGCTGAAGAAGATGAATAAGGAAAGCTCTGATAATAAGTTCCTCATTTAATAAATTGCATTCCTTTTTTTTTGAACCAGGATTACGCTGAAGAAGATGAATAAGATGAATTAAAAGTGTCTCATTTCATCTTATTCATCTTCTTCAGTGTAATCCTGGTTCAAAAAAGAATAGCATTTACTCTTTCTGAAATGAGGAACTTATTATCCGAGATTTCCTAAGCAAGTTGACCTAATTTTACTCTGACCCCAATTGTTTGAATTTTACTCTGACCCCAATTAATTTCTAACAATTAAATAATCTTATTCAAATTTTCACAATCCAATCGTGCCTGCTCGGCCCAGGTATTTAAAGGTTGTATTGTTTCATGTAGAGCCAACATTAATTGTTGACTAATGTGACTTGCTAATGTTTTATACAATTCTTCAGATAGTCGTACCAACTTTTTATGCCATCCTGATGCCAGTTGCATACAAAAAAAGATTTCAATAAATAATAAACTCATCATGGCAATCAGACCTTCGGCTTGAAATAATTTGATGATTATCTGAAAACATCCACCTAAAAATGTACTCAAACCTATTGCATTAATTGATGATACTTGATGCATTCCACTTAAATAGACTAAACATAGAAAAAATGGTATGCACAGCACAACCCATTGTTTGATCCAAAAATAAATCGATCGTACAAACCCAATTTTCCCAAGCAATGGTGCAATCTGATTGGGATCTTTATATTGTTCGATAAATTGCCTGTATGCCTGAAGGACTGTCATATTGCTTTCAGGAACTGCTGGAAAATTCTGTATTTGTGCGATGGCATCATCAATAGTTTTCAAGAAAAATTCACAGGTATTTCCTGATGATCGGTAAGCAGGACGATCCACAGGCAGTTTTTTCAAACGCCCAATCAATCCAAAAGCCATGCCAACAGGCCAGACAAAGCGGCTTTGACGCGACAGGTACTGATGTATGTCTGTTAAGGCATCAGGAGATATAATTTCAAGGATATCTTTTTGTCGAATATTGTTAAATGTATCCAATAGCTTCATTTGCTTGTTTAAATCCTCAACAATATCATATATTTTTTCACAATCGACTTGTTGACGTATTTGTTGGGATCTATGCTTGATCTGATTCTCAATATTGGCATGTGTAATTGCGTTCAATTCATGTGCGTCACGTTTATGAAACAACCATTGTTGAAAACACTCAAAAGAAACATCATCGTTATTTAATGCAGAAAATGAAAAAATTGGCACATCTATAATGTTGGCTTGTCTAAGCAGAAGGTGCCAATGGCCGATAATTTGAGCGATATCATCCGGCTGCAATTGATCAGTTTTGTTCAAAACAAAGCAATAATTTTTTGATGATTGCAACAGATTTGACATCATATGAATCATGGATTGATCCGCATATTTTTCAGGTGATGCAACCCATACAATGATATCCAATTGTCTGGCAGTTTCTTTAACCATCAACTGATGTTCAGATAAATGGCTGTCATAGTCTGGAAAATCAAATAATACGAGATGTTTAATTTCCTGGCGATCATGTCTGATATGAATCATATGGGAATGATCTAAGTCATATAGTTCCTCAATTTTCTGATAATGGTATACAACAACCTTATTGGTATACGGCCTTTCATTGTGAGCCACAGATATTTCAGCCATTGCCAGACGATTAATGATTGTTGATTTTCCAACCCCTGTTCCGCCCATTAGACCAATTTTCAATGGTGTTTCACAGGCCTGTTCCAACTTTACTGTAAGGTCTTTACACCATTGAACAAATTGTTCTTTATGCGTGCCGGACAAAATAACATTGTTTTGTGACCATGCTTGAATTGTTTGAATATCTTGTTTGATCTTTTGAGATGACATAATACACAACCTTTATATCATAAAAAATATACATGGAAATGCGTGAATCACGAAATCATTTGAGTGTAACCAAAATTGACTGTGAAATAAAATTTGCCCATCCTTTTTGAACCAGGATTACGCTGAAGAAGATGAATAAGATGAAAAAAACACTTTAAAATCATCTTATTCATCTTTTTCAGCGTAATCCTGGTTCAAAAAACGATAATAAACTTTGCTCCGGCGGTTTTGGTTACACTCAAATCATTTTTTTCTAAACCAGTAATCACAAATCGTCTGAAATCCCAATTTATTGTATAGATGAATGGCAGCATGATTATCCTGTGCAACGTGCAGTTGGGCATGTATGGCCCCATTTAAGGCAGCATGTTTACAAAGCGCATGAACCAGAATGCTTGCAAATCCATGTCTCTGAAATCCTTCTTTTGTACGAATATCAAAAAGCCCCAGATATCTATTCACCTGAATGCCCAATCCGCATGAAACAGGGGATTGATCTATGGATAGAACCATAGGATACGTTTTTACCTTGATTGACCGATAGAATGCCGCATACATATCTGCTTCGGGTTGAGAATTGTTTGCAATTTCATGTCGATTTTCAGGCCAATCTTTTGATATATCAATAACACAGTTATGTGATGGTTTTGTATTTTCTGGCAATGCACCCAATTTTATAGCCATCCAGCGCGTTTGATTCTTTTTTTGATAGCCTGATGCCTGTAGCAAAATATCGAGTTTTCTATCATTTGGCATGATTTGAAACTGAAATTCATACCCCATTTTTTGATATATCAATGCACATTTTTTAATTTTGGCATATGTTTTCATAAATCCTTTTTTTAAAGGATATATGCAGTTACAACGATAGGTATATGGATTGAAAAAACGTAAAACCCATCCATCAAAAACACAATGTTTTTTTGCCGGCCACATATGGATGGCTGAAATTCTAGGACTGCCTGATGCTGTAATGATATCTCTTGGGTTATAATGATATATCCGGTTTATTTTTTGCATAATATATTCGTTAAGTGTCTTTATTTATTTTAAGAATTTGAAAATTCCTGCAAGTTCCAAATAATCTATATTTTTTCATATCAAAAATCAAGTAACTAATACAGTAGCGGTAAAAGCCGCTCATTTTCAAGAAAGGAGAATAAAATGGCTGAGCATGACGAACAAAATGAACTCCCTTTGTATAAAGGTGATGTATTATTTTCTGAAAAAGATGAAACAGATTTTGCATATCTAATCAAACGTGGCAAGATAAATTTATTTCGTGTAATTGATGGCACTGAAATGATTGAGAAAACACTTCAATCCGGTGATTTATTGGGTGCAGTTGAAATCATTCAAAAATGCCCGCGACTGTATTCTGCAAGGGCAGAAGAGTTTACAGCACTGGTAAAAATCAACCCCAACGTTCTCAAAGTGATTTATAAAGATAGCCTGCCCATTGTAAAAACAATGTTGACACAAATGGCCTTGAGAATACAGGAGCTTGAAAATAGTATCGTTCCATTAAGAAAAAAAGGAAAACTGGCAGATCATTTTGTAACATCCAGTTCAGACACAACCCAGGCGAGCTATAATTTTATGAAAAAAGAATTTCGCAAAGGGGAATTCATTTATCAGAAAGGTGAGGACAGTAATTGTGCATATCGAATTAAAAATGGATACGTTGAAATTGTTCGTGAGGATGATCAAAATGACAAAAAAATAGAAAACCTCAAAGCAGGAGATTTGTTTGGGGAACTGGGAGTAATCAGTGGGGCTGTCCGCGATCATACTGCGAAAGCAAGTGGCGATATTTGCGAGCTGGAAAGAATAGACCGCATTACCCTTAATAATATGATTCGAGATACACATCCTGTCATTAAAGGCGTTATGGATAAAATTATTGTAAGAATTCAAGATATTGAACAAAAAGTGTCTCAATTTCACATGTTTGACAATATCTTTTTAATTTTTACAACATTTTTGTTTCGACAGGCAACAGAGAATGATGAATCTCTTCGTCAACCTGAACCCAATTATAATATTAAGGGAATGATATCCCAACGACGTAAAAAAATTGATAAAACAATTACACTCGGTGAAATAACAAAACGCGTTAAAGATATTTTGCTTCAATTAAGAGCCATGCATTTAATTGACATTGATGAGCCTGATGATCCCAAATATCGTAATTCGACCAAAATTACTGTCAAAGATGTCCGGCTTTTCTTGAAAAAGGCCCAACAGGCTTATGATAAATATTTGAAAGAACAAATCAAATAACAAAGGAACAATGCATTATGCAAATCACCTGTCAGGAATGTCAGGGAAAATTTCGTATTGCTGACGAAAAAATTCCTGAAAACAAATCGGTAAATATAACCTGTCCAAAATGTAAAAAAAAAATTCGTGTGCAGGGCAGGGTTTCTGAAGAAAAGCTTGAAACCAATGCAAAGACAAATGGTGTATTACCTTTTGATGTATTGGGTGATGAACAAACAGCAATGTTATGCTGCGACCAGGAGAGTCCGGGTAAAACGATCCAGAAAAATCTGGCTGATATGGGGTATAAAACTGTTTTTGTAAACAATAGCAAGGATGCGATAAAAATGACACGCTTTCATCCTTTTGATGTCGCGGTGATTGACGCTTCTTTTGATCCAGATACAGAAGGATCAAAGCATATTTTTAATCATTTAACAGCCTTACCGATGGTGTCAAGGCGTAATTTATTTATTGCTTATATTTCAGATAATTATCGTACCAATGATCATATGGGGGCGTATTGTCAGAGTGTAAATCTTATTGTAAACCGCAAACAAGTATCAGAGTTCACTACTGTTTTTCATCAGGCAATCAAAGAAAATGATGTTTTTTATTCGGTGTATAAGGAAACCATGAGAAAGTATGCATAAAGACATTGCGGGATAAATAAGAGCCCTGTTTCACAAATGTAGAGACAAGTGATGCCTTGTCTCTACATGATAATTAAGCCCGATGAATAACTTCTGTAACGAGCCTGTCAATACCAATCGCAACATCTTTAATTCCAGGGCCAAGCATATAAGCCGGTGTCGTAATAATATTGTTGGTGTCATCAATACAAATATTATCCACAGAACATTGCGTATGCTTTGCACCTGTTTTTTCAATTGCCTGAGCAGTGCCAGGATCTGAACCAATGGTTACATTTACTTGATGCTTTGCCAATGCCTTTGCCACTGTGGCCGGTGCTATACAAATGGCACCAATTGGTTTTTTGCTGGCAATCATTTCATCCAAAATGCGTTGGACTTCCGGATGAACAGTGGCATCAGGGCCCTTAATTGCAAAATCACTGAGATTGTTAGCTGCGCCAAAACCGCCAGGTAAAATTAACGCATCAATGTCTTGCGTGTTTACATCTTTCGCATTTTGAATATTACCCCGCGCAATTCTTGCAGATTCAGTGAGAACATTGCGTTTTTCTCCTGATGGTTGTTTTGAAATATGATCAATGACATCAAAAATTATGTCAGGCGCCATACAAACAGCCTGAGCACCCTGTTGATCTATTGACAACAATGTCAATGTTGCTTCATGAATTTCAGCACCATCAAAAACACCACATCCGGATAGCATTACACCGATTTTTTTCATTTTTTATCCTTTCATTTTTATTATTCTCAGACAGGACGCAAGTCCTGTCTGATTCTATTTAAACCAATTCTCGTAAAACAAAAGGAAGAATACCACCATGTCGAAAATAGTCAACTTCAACAGCAGAATCCAGCCGTGCAATTACTGAAAAGGAGATTTCCGATTGATTTGTTGATTTGGCTATTACTGACAGTTTTTTGCCAGGTGTCATATTTTCTTGAATGCCAGATATTGTAAAAAGTTCCTCCCCGGTCAGTCCAAGACTCACATAACTGTCGTCATTGATAAACTGAAGCGGTAAAACCCCCATGCCGACAAGGTTACTGCGATGAATTCGTTCAAAGCTTTCAGCAATGACAGCGCGAATTCCCAGTAATGCAGTGCCTTTTGCCGCCCAATCTCTCGAACTTCCTGTTCCATATTCCTTACCCGCAAGAACAATCAGTGGTACAGCAGATGCTTTATATTTCATGGCCGCATCATAAATGCTGCATTTGGTTTTATCAGGAAAATGAATCGTATAACCGCCTTCCTGGCCAGGTACCAATGCATTACGTAATCGAACATTGGCAAAAGTTCCTCGCATCATTACTTCATGATTGCCCCGACGAGAGCCATATGAGTTATAATCATTGCTCGCAACATGAATGGCATCTAAATATTGTGCTGCTGGACTATCATTTGGAATAACACCGGCCGGTGATATATGATCTGTTGTCACCGAATTTTCCAGCTTGACCAAAACCTGTGCATCAACAATATCTTCAGGCGCAGATACTTCCAGGGACATATTTTCGAAAAAGGGTGGTTCCTTGATATATGTTGATGGCTGCGACCAGTCATATAGTTCGCTTTGTGTTGACGTTAAGGATTGCCATGTCTCATCACCCTCAAAAACATTATTGTATTCTTTTTTATACATGGACGCTTTTGCCAATGGCAATATCTCATTGATTTCATTTCGCCTGGGCCAGATATCTGACAACATAATTGGATTTCCACTGGTGTCAAACCCCAAGGGTTCGATACGAAAATCAATGTTGACAGTTCCTGCGATAGCATATGCAACGACCAAAATGGGCGATGTCAAATAATTGGCTTTTGTAAAAGGAGAAATGCGGCCTTCAAAATTGCGATTTCCACTGATAACTGATGTGACAGTCAGGTCATTTTCCTTGATTTCATTAATTATATGATCAGGCAAAGGGCCACTATTGCCAATACAGGTTGCGCATCCATAAGCAGTTACGTGAAAATTTAATTGTTCTAAACTCTCCAATAACCCGGCAGCATCAAGATAAGCTGTGACAACCTTTGAACCCGGGGCAAGACTGGTTTTCACAGATTTTGAAACTTTCAAGCCTTTTTCCACTGCTTTTTTCGCAAGCAATCCAGCGCCCATCAGAACATATGGATTGGATGTGTTGGTACAACTGGTAATGGATGCAATAACAACATCCCCATCTTTCAAATGATCATCTGACGATTTCCTTGGATGAAAGGTTTGTTCAAAATTTAATTTCATATCGTCAAGGAGAATGCATTCCTGCGGACGACTGGGGCCAGCCAGACATCGCTTGACAGAACTTAAATCAATTTCTAAAGTTTCTGAATATATGGGGGTATTGGTTTGATGGGGATGAAACAAACCTTGTGCTTTGCAATAGGTTTCCACCAGTTGAATCTGGGATTCTGGTCGACCGGTCAATCTTAAATAGTCAATGGTGATTTTATCAACAGGGAAAAAGCCCATGGTTGCGCCATATTCAGGCGACATATTGGCAATAGTTGCACGATCCGCTAATGTCAGATGCGCTAATGCAGGGCCAAAAAATTCCACAAATTTTCCCACAACGCCATGCTTTCTGAGAATACTGGTAATGGTCAGAACCAGATCCGAAGCACTGCATATGTCTGGCAATTTGCCAACCAGTTTAACGCCAACCACTTTGGGCATGAGCATATAGTAAGGTCGTCCCAACATAACAGCCTCAGCTTCAATGCCACCAACGCCCCAACCCATCACACCAATACCATTGATCATGGTCGTATGGGAATCCAGGCCCACCAATGTATCTGGAAATGCAGTTCGAACATTGTTTTTGTCATGCTGATCAAATACAACGCGGGCGAGATATTCCAGATTTACCTGATGACAAATTCCGGTGGCCGGCGGGACAACCTTAAAATTTTCAAAACTCTGTTGCCCCCATCGGAGAAAAGAATATCTTTCTCTGTTCCGCTCATATTCTTTCTGACGATTAATCATTGGGGCATCTTTTGATGCATGGGCATCAATTTGGACAGAGTGGTCCACAATTAATTCAACAGGAATTTGAGGATTAATTTTTTTGGGATCCCCGCCCAGATTTTTTACTGCATTCCGCATGGCAGCCAGATCCACTATTGCTGGAACGCCTGTAAAATCTTGCATAAGAACTCGGGATGGCATGAATGGTATTTCACAATCATTATCAGGAGCTGTCCCCCAACTGCACAATTTTTGAATATGTTTTTCGGTAAAAACCTTGCCATCGTAATTACGAATCAAGTTTTCCAGTAAAATACGAATGCTTACCGGTAATTGACTCAAACAGCATAATCCCTCATTTTCAAGTTGTTTCAGACTATAATAAGTCAAAACATCGCCTTCAAACGATAAATGTTTTTGTGTACGAGATTTTATGGATTCATTCGGGGTCATTAATTGCGACTCCTTGGTTAATTATGGTAAAGCTTGCCGGCATGTATTTTTATGAACACCAGCAATCATTAAACAGTTAATAATTAATTATCTGTTCGCGTGTCTTCAACCACAAATGGCGTACATCTGACAGCAATACTAGATTTTTTTACCCAGATTCTCGCCATGGTGATTGTTTCCCCCTCAAGCGTTACCACATTGGGTAATTCTTCAACATATATGATATCTCTGGTTTTGAACTCAACATAAAAGGTGTTTGGGCTGTATGGATCAGATACCAGGATTATACGTGATGAATCATATGGATGTTTTTGGGGGGAACCTGAAAAAGGGATGTGTGTTTTTGCTATGGTTTTAATATCTTTTGGCTTTTGAAAAGCTTTTATTTCCAATCGACTGGATTTTTGAAGCGATTTCAAAGACATAACGATATCTCCTTATATGTTTCAGATCATAATTTTTTCCGGAGGTCGGCTCTCCGGAACAAAAGCATGTGGAATGGCATTATCGTTCCATTCTTTTGATACATAAAGGTTACAGTAGCAACTGCCATATTTTTTGACATCCTGTTCACGATAAACACAGGGGCAAATAATATCTTTATCATTGGATTTATCGCCTGATGCCAATCGACAGGGACATGCCATATAACCATATCGTTCTTTGTTGACCAACAGGTTGGCAAGCAACTCATGGACACGATCCTGGTCTGAATTAAAAAAATAGCCTTTTGGCGCCTGCGCTTTTTCGAGCATTTCATAAAGTTGTTTTGTATCCATTATAGTCCCAATGCCTCCCTGATTTCACTTTCTTTGTGGCCAACGATGATTGTATCACCAATAATAATTGTTGGAAACGAACATCTTGGATTAATTTTTTTAATATCCTGAATGGCCGATTTTCGTTCATCGCCAGTCAACAAATCAACATCAGTATATTGAAATTTAATGTTGCATTCCTTTAAAAATGATTTTGTCGACCTGCAATGACTGCATGTGCTTAACGAATAAAGTTTAACATTATTAGACATTTTGTCTCCTTGTTTTTCTGGCCTTCAAGGTCAGGATTAATATGCACTGTGGGGCAAGGCTTGCCCCACAGCATATCAAATATAAATTGCTACATTACTGATGCATTCAACATCAGATGTACAATAATACTGGCGGCATACCCCAACAGAATAGCAAACGACCATTTTAAATGTGCGCTGAACGTATATATATTTCGTGCAGTACCCATTAAAGCAACACCTGCAGCCGATCCAATCGACAATAAACTACCACCAACACCGGCGGTCAGGGTCACAAGAAGCCACTGACCCAATGTCATATGGGGTTCCATTGTTAAAACAGCAAACATGACCGGAATATTGTCCACAATTGCTGATAAAAATCCGACCATTATATTGGCAAATGTTGGCCCCATGCCTGTATACATATAGCTTGAAACCATTGCCAGATAACCAAATTGCGCCAGTCCGCCAACACAAAGGATTACACCATAGAAAAAGAGCAAGGTATCCCATTCTGCCCGGGCTATACGTTTGAACATATCGAACAATTCAACCAGATTGTCGCCTTCACAAATGCCCAGTGGTGAATCATAGTCACATAAACGATGCTCCACGTGTTTAATATAAAATGAAAAGAATCCCAGATAACCCAGCCCTAACATCATACCGCTGGCCGGCGGTAGATGTAGAAAATTATGGAAAGATACTGCTGTCACAATAGTTGCCAAAAATAGCAATATAATTCGTTTTGCGCCGAATTTCATTGAAACTTCTTCGTCCAATGGTTCGGGCTGTTCATTGCTGATTGCAAAATGCATGATTCCAGCAGGCACAAGCCAGTTGAAAACAGATGGAACAAAAATCATAAAAAATTGACTGAATTGAACCTGCCCTTTTTGCCAGACCATGAGTGTTGTAATATCACCAAATGGTGAAAACGCACCACCCGCATTTGCTGCTACAACAATGTTTATACAGGCCAACGCTATAAATTTCGTATTGTCCCCGCCAATGGCCATAACAACTGCACCCATTAACAGCGCTGTTGTCAAATTGTCGGCAACTGGAGAAATAAAAAACGCAAGCACACCTGTTACCCAAAAAACAGCGCGTAATGAGAATCCACGAGTGACAAGCCAGGCGCGTAATGACTGAAAGACATTTCGCTCCTCCATTGAATTGATATACGTCATTGCAACCAGTAAAAACAAAAACAACTCGGCATATTCTTCAAAATTATGTTTGATAGCGTTATGGGCATGCTCCATGTCGCCTATAGAAACATATGCCAATGCAACAAGAATCCATATAATACCTGCTGCAAACACAACCGGCTTACTTTTTCTCAGATGAATTTTTTCCTCAAAAATAACAACTGTGTAAGCCAAAATAAACAGTCCAAGGGAAAAATAACCATATATCGAATGGACAAACTCCATGTGGATCGATCGGCTGCCTTCGCTTGCAAATGCCAAAGCAGGGATCAACAGTACGAATAACGCGCTTAAAAATTTCAACATGATTTACATCCTTCAAAAAAAATTATGGATAAGCAAACAATTGACCTATCCAAAAGTTAATAGTTGGAATTGTCTGAATCACAATTCACGAATTATTTGTTTTTACGATAGAATTTTTTTATGCGTTTTCCTTCGATTTTGTTAATAAAAGCTTGAATCAATTCAAAATATAATTTGCCCGCCAACATCATGATATTGTTATGATCTGCATTAGGGACCATTTGAAATTGTTTGGATCTGGCGCCACAATAACTCTGAAGGTTTTCAGCATCCTCAATGGGAATGATCAAATCATGTTGGGCATGAATAATCAGTGTGTGTTTCATAAAAAATGAAATTTTTTGCAAATTATTAAAGCCATGCTGTTCCCGAATTCCCATTTGAGCGGCCGGAATGCCTAATCTTGTCAATAATTTAACAGTGCTGGCAAAGCCGCTTTCAATGATCAACCCACCAATTTCATCACTATAGTTGGACGCAACTTCCAGGGCAGGAGCACTACCAAGGGAACGTCCCATAATTACAAGGGTGCCGGTGTAACCATTTTTTTTGAGCCAATCCACAACATACCTGAACACAACATGTGCATCATTGAGCATGGTCGATGCAGTTGGACTTCCAGAACTTTTCCCATACCCCCGATAATCTGACGCAATAAAATTGATACCATATTGATGATAGATTGGTGCTAAATCATCATAATCGCTGACAATTTCACCATTTCCATGAAAAAACAGGATGTTGGGTGAAGCGGTTTCAAACATATGAAATCGGACATTGACATTCACGTTTGCATCAACCGGTACCAGACAATCTAATGCCTCTAGTGAGGGTTGCCCCATATCCGGACGTGGATGAAACAACATGTGGGTAACCCCGGATTGATCCAATATTGACAGATCGTTTTGCATTTGGCAAGGTTCCTTAATTTTTGACAAGCCTTTTGAAAATGAATTAAATATCTTGATAATTCAAAGACTTTTGGTTCTTGTCTCTCGCATTGTTGAAAGATTCTATTGACATCTGCAAAGGAATACATATAAAAAAAGGTTCATTATCATTAATATAGATTTCATTCAATGAGAAATTAATAAAACAATAAATTTTATTGATAATAAAAGTTATTATTTTTTGGAATGTTCGAAAAAAAAATTGGGTCGTGTAGAGATGTAGCCAGTTACGTATCTACAGTATAAAAACCAATGTATGTACAAATTTAGGAAATATTTAAATCATTCTTTTTTAGAATAAGACTTTTCAGAATAAAATGAATGCTCAGAACCATGAGAAATTCCGATTCTAATATTAAGAGTTTTATGATAATTCCCCTAACTTGTACCCATTAATCATTAACGAATAAGGACTAAGGAAACAAGAATGGCCACAACAATTAACGATGTCGTTTTGATTTATTTTGAGGATAATCCAGTTGCCTTTGCACGGATTGAAGATATTAATGCTGACCATAAGGAAGATTGGTATCATGTCACCTTGCTGATGCTTCAACTGCCATTGCAGGTTGTGACCTGGATATTGCGTGATGTTTATATAGATGGCGAAACATTTACAATGGGCGGCAAAAAGATGCGGCTTGAAAAAGTGGTCGCTCCGCCTGCCACAGATGAAGATGAAGATAATGATGAAGCCCGAATTGTACAGCCATCAAAATTAAGCAATAAGCGCTCTGATGCAAAAGAAAGCAAAAAGCAGTCTGAAACAAAAAAATCGAACAAGAAATCAGGTACAAAAGTGGTATCATTGCAAGATCGTATGAAACGTTAGGATTGTATGTTTTTATTTGCCACTATTTTGGAAAAACTCAGTGAAACCAAATGTCTGGATAATTGCCATCGCAATTTTTTAAGTCAGACATTTGGCAAAGAATCCATTGATGATATCCTTGAATTTTTAAGCGATGATTCTCAGGATATCATGACCTTTTATGATTGGCTATTTTTTCCGGATGTGGATTTTCAAAAACAAATTGAATCGATTTTGTCAGGTAGAAACCTGTCAACAATCGAACAAGAGATGTTGATAGACAGTCTGGTCAATCAAAAAATACAATCACGAATCCAATTAAATTCAAAAACCTATCAAATCATTTCCATTGGGCCGATAATCATTCAAACTTTTGTCAGCCGCTTGAGATTGACACGATTTATTCCTGAAAGATTAATGAATATATCTTATTTAGATGCCAATCAAAAGAATAGCGTACTGGTTTACTTGCGCAATGAATCCATTGAATGGACGGATTTACGTTGTGATTTTATTTGCCAAATAATTCAGTCTTTTTTGAACGATCAATCGGACTTATTTGAAATATTGCCCCAAATGTTGATTTTTTGTGGGCAATATCAAAACGATTTTTTTCAGGAATTGGTTGGAAGAAAAAATCAACTATCGCAAAATTTGGATAGATTCAAGAATCTTCAGTCATTGCAGGAAAGGCATAGTATGGAATTTCTGCTTGCATCAGGGATACGTTCGATTCATGTGGATATCCTGCAAAGCAAAGCTGAAATTGCGATTATTGATAAAGTGCTGTTTGCTACAAACTATTCAAGGTTCTGATAAAAAAAAACAAGCTCTTTCTTCTTACATTTCATAAGTTTGAGGTCATTATACGATTTAATTAAAAACATGCGAACATCATTGTTTTGTTTATCAGTTTGTGCAGTTTTTTCTAACAGATCCATCGCTGCAACGATCAATCCATTTTCTTCAAGGTGGTACGCCTGAATAAACAGATTTTCAGCGCCGAATTGCACAATGCATTGTTTTGAGCAATCAATTTTATTCTGCTCTTTATCCGAGATAACAACAATTTGATTTTTGGGATCTGAAAACGCAATGGGTAAATTATTATCTAAAACAGTCACTTTGTAGTTATATTGGCCGGGTTCCAGATTCGTTAAAGGGTAACGAACAATATCCGAATTTTGTGGCGCCGGAACCATAATATCTTGATTGTTGATATGCAGTTGATAACGATATTGCTTTCCAATATTCTCCCATACAATATCAGGAAATTTTTTGGAAATAACAATTTTTTTGGCTGTTGAAAATTCAATACCAGATTCTTTGTGAGCATGACGTTGAATGCTGGAATAACGTTGAACACGCCGATATTTTCGACGAATCCCCTGTAAAAAACCACCATTAACCGGCCCTTGTGTAACGTTGCCTTTGACAACATGCACACCTGTGTTTATCAGTTGCACTTCTGAGTTTTCTTCAACATCTATCAGCTTTGAATTCACCTGATCAATAAATCGACAAGTGCTTGCAGGGCCAGTTTTTATGGTACTGCCTTTAAATAAAAACATGTTTCGATAGACTTTTTTTTGATTTTTGTCTCGAAACGAATGATATACATCTCCCTGTGTTTGAATCAATAATCCAACAGGACCATGTGCTTCTGCATTGAAATGAACCCCTGTAATACATAAGAAAATTATGCATAATGATCTAATTGTTAGCATCTTCGTCCTCCTTCCAACAAGGCACTGCCTAGTTGATTATTGTTTTTAAGATGTTTACTCTTTAGCGTTTGGTTGTTTTTGAGATGTTTCTTCTTTCGCGTTTGG
>Ga0272440_1002027_pt1 | contig 16077 bp, 14 predicted proteins | sample SSMMMBAug17_FD_192440 | JGI IMG/M metagenome (GOLD analysis project Ga0272440, IMG submission 192440) | Marine sediment archaeal communities from Little Sippewissett salt marsh, Falmouth, MA, United States - SSM-MMB-Aug17 | ecosystem: Environmental > Aquatic > Marine > Wetlands > Sediment ... | reverse complement strand
TTTTTTTGCATATAATGAAAAAGTAGCCATTTTATGTTTTAGAGGCACAGAGCCAACTAATTTCAATGATTGGTTAACAGATTTGTCTTTACTTAAAACACAATTTGTATGGGGACAAGTACATACAGGTTTTTATAAATCAATAGATTTATTATGGCCACAAATAAAAGAAGTTCTTGAGAAATATTATTATGGCAAGCCTAATAAACTTTTTGTAACAGGACATTCATTAGGCGCAGCCATGGCTACAGTAGGGGCAGCAAGAATAGAAGCTGAATTATTGATGCATCCTGTTTCAGTATATACCTTTGGAAGTCCTAGAGTTTTTGATCAAATGGCAGCTAATACTTATAATGCAATAATGGGCAGCAGAACTTTTAGGATAGTAAATAATAATGATGTTGTAACAGACATTCCATTTGAAATGATGGGATTTTCTCATGTAGGGAGTTTTAAATATTTAGATACTGATGGGATGCTCAAGACGGATCCGTCATGGTGGTATTTATTACTTGATGGGGCTTTTGGGACTATTACAGACATCGGCGATTTCGATTTAGATATGTTAGAAGATCATTGCACAACATGCTATCTTGATGCATTGAAAAAAAACCTATAATGCTAAGAAAGAAGGAGCAGCTTTCGTATGATTTTAGGCAATACATTAATTACAGAAGAATTTATACAACCTTTTATTTCAGAAAATATAAAAAGTTGCAGCATAGATTTAACATTAGATAATGAGTTTTTATTTATTTCTGAGCATCCAAAATTTGATATTCCAATAGATTTAACAAAACCATTAGGATATTATAAAAAAACGTCTAAAAAACGAAATAACGGAATAAAATATAGTAATGAAGTTATTTTAGGAAGTAATAATTTTTGTTTAGGTAGTACAATAGAGAAAATAAAAATTCCGAAAGATTATTGTGGAATAATAATGGGACGCAGTAGTTATGCAAGGCGTGGTATTATTGTAGAAAGTGCTGGCATGATAGATCCAGGATTTGAAGGGACAATAACTTTAGAATTATATAATCAAACTTCTCGTCCAATGATATTAAAACCAGGCATAAGAATTTGTCAGCTTTTAATATTTAAAGTTGATGGCTGTACAATAGGGTATGGAGATTTAGAGACTTCCAAATACCAAAATCAACAAGGAGTAACTGGTTCAAAAGGACATAAAGACATCGAATTTTATAATAAGGAAGAGTAATGAGTAATTTAAGTGCATATGTCGAAGGCCATTTTATTAATTGGTTAACTCAAGGAGTCGATTTATCTGTTCCAGCACCAACTTCACATTATATTGCATTAAGCACAACAGATCCGCTTGATGATGGTACAGGGATTACAGAACCTGATATTGCAATGGGATATGAAAGACAATTAATAACATTTGATCCTCCTGTAATAACAAATGGGATAGGTGCAGTTACAACTAATTCAGGCAGTGTAGTCTTCCCTACGGCAACAGGAGATTGGGGATCAATTGCGTTTGGGGCAATTTTTGATTCTGTTACAAATGGAAATATGCTAATTTGGTTCGCTTGGATTTCTACAAAATTGATCGAAACGGGCGATTCTTTTACAGTTGCATTATCCGATATTTCTAATTGTTTAAGGTAGTTATGTTTTTAAGCCATCCTACTTTTTTATTAATTCCTCATAGAAAAGAGCAACGCTTTACGATATGTGGTAGTTTAACTATTACAGGCAAATCTAATATTTATGCAGCAGGGATGGGAGAGGCATTAGTTGAATTAGAAAGTTTTGGTGAAAGTATAAGGAGCAAGTCTAGTTCGTCAGAGTCAATAATAGAATTAGAGACAAAAGCTTATTCTAATCGTCATTATGGTAAGGCTAATATAGTTAGCGAGTTATATGCAACAGACAATTCATTATCCAATAAAGTTCCTAATATAAAGATTTATGATGAAGGCATTCTTGTAGAACGTAAATTAACTTCAATAAATTTTATTGGAGATAATGTTTATGCTGAATTAGATGGAGATGTAGTAAATGTAATTCATACAGATGACATTCCTAAAGCCTCTCATTTTAATACACAAGATGGGGCAACTAATGGTTTAGTAAACAATGCTACAACAAGTCAAAGATACGTATCATCTCCAGATTCAGAAGGGACTCCATTTTATGCAGGAGGTTGGAATAATAATGCTTTACATCCAACTACAAGAAGTCCTCTTTTGGTATATTCAACCAACGAGATAGTTTTATTTTATGATAAAACAACAACTATAGAAGTAAATATAAGTGATCCTTCAGGAATAATATCTAGTTATACGACCCCAATAATAGAAGATGTTGGTAATCATATAAATTCAGGGATTGAGATAAATATAACAGATTGGCAAGAACAATTACCAAGATATGCAGCAAAGATAGAAGTAAGAATAAATATTTCTAGTATTTTACCTAATGGTGGGATATTTGGTGTAGAGATTAAGCATAATAATGGTCCAGACATTTATAGTTTTACTCAATAAGCAAAACGAGTTGTTTACACAGCCCTTCGGGGGTTAACGGGATTTTCATGTTATTTTATGATCCAAATACTATTTTAGCTACATTAGATTCTATATCTTATAATATAGATAGCATAATTCCTAAAATTATTTCAGGAATTACATATTTAACTACAAATAGTAATTTTAATATAAAAATCAATAATATTAATCAGTTAAATAATTTATCATATCCATCTAATCAATTAGAGATAAATAGTTCAGGAATAGGGGTAAGCGATTTTTATTTAAAGGGATCTCAGATAACAGGTTGGAACAATCAATATGACATAAGTGGTTTAAATGTAGACACATTAAAGCCTATAAATATGAGTAATTTTTTATGTTGTGGGATTTCCCGAAGTATAAGATCAAGGACATTAGATTGGACGAGTAATGCTTGGGTAACGTCTAATTCAGAGACAATATTAATTAATACTTATGTAGCGGATTCTACTAATACTAATTCATCATCAATAATAGAGAGGTTTAGAGATGAAAGAGAGCGTTTAAGAAGTGATTGCTCCGCATGGGATAGTGCATTATTATTAAATTCAGACGAATTAATGGTAAGTTGTAATGAATTAAGTGTGCAACATACAAATTGGAGTAACTATTTACCACATGGATTAGATGGAATAATTGAGCCAGATTATTCTATATCTGGTGGAAGCAATCAATATTATTATCGGGCATATCAGTCAGCGAATGGTATAGTTAAATCTAATGGGGTTTTTACTTTTAATGGATTAACAGAATCAGATTTAACTAATGGAGACATAAAGATAGAGATTAGTTTAGACTCGATAGTTTGGTATGATATGAATAAATCTTATTTAGGTGGTAGTTTACAATCAGATGAAGGGTGTAGAATTAATAAGGATAGTATAGTAGCTCCTAACATTGCATTCACATTATCTACATATAATACAGGTTTGGCAGACAGTGGAATGATTCCAGAGAATTCATTTTTATTAAGAATAACTATGCCTCAAGGGAGTAATGTAAGATTATCATCTGCAAATTTAGTTTGGTAAGGAGAGCCTACCTATGTGCTTTTTAATTGCAGTGAATCTTTTTTTCTTTATAATTATGAGTGGTTTAGCATTATTAAGTTTTTATAGTTTAGAATTTTTAACTTGCGAAGGGAGAAAATGTTTAATTTAAATTTATTTATCAATCCGTTTGAATTACCTAAAGTTTATTTTTATGAAATTAGTTTAGTGACAGTTCGAGATTTTAAATTAAGTAAATTTATTTTTAACAAGAAATATTTAAATTATTTTAGAAAAGTGATAAGTCATTTTTTCAAGGATTAAATTTAAAGGCTCATAGCGAGCCTTTTTAATAATTATCAACCATGCAATTTTTTTTAGTTAGTGTAATTTGGGGTTTTGCTCAAAAATGAGCTAAATTAAGCTCATAATTTAAAATGTTTTTTAATCATATCTTCTTCTTCTTGAGTAAAAAGATGAGTCAAGTCTTTACTTGTATTTACTTTTTCTATTAGATCCAAAACTTCTTGAGTACAATCTATTATTTTTTTTTCTTTTAAATCACTTTTTTTACTTGTCATCAAGCTTGTCCCTTTTTTAAGAATTAAAATAGTAAGATATGTAATTAATTACATATCTTTTAAATAAAGTTTTATGCAGCTTTTTTAAAATCTTTAATTTTTATTAGCTTATTAAAATTTTTTTTAGAAATATAATTTTCAATTTCTAATTCTTCAAGCAAGTCAAGAACTTCTATGTACCATTGAGGTTGAGATTTGGTTTTATCATTCGCTTTCTCAACGGTAAGTATTTTCATTTTGCCATATTGCAATCCTTTCTCAGTCACATTCCAATCTCTGTCACTATCTCTAACCTTAACAAGATAACCATTTTCTGCTAAACAATTATTAATTGCTTGGGCTGAAATCTTAATCCAATTAATGTCATATTTTTCATTAATTCTTGCTGAGATTTGCGGTAATAAAGCAGTGGGTGTATAAGTAGGTCTTGCATCGTCATCATCAAGTTTTTCATGCCCAACAAGTTTAAGCAAATTAACGCCAAGAGCTTTTTGAGTTAACACATTTGAACCTAAGATTGCATCATTACCTTTCATCCCTAAAACCTCTTCAAGATAAGCTTTATACGCTTTTGCAGTTCTATATTCTATCTCTGCTTGGATTGGATCTTGAGCAATAATAGGCTGAGAAGAGACATTGTAACTGCCAGTTTTGCGAATAGAAGGCAAAATAACTGAAGTTACCCACTTTTTAAATATTTTAGCTTCTTCCTTTTGACTCCCAAAAATTGCTTTATAAAGTCCTGACTCATTGATGATTACTGCTTTTTGGTACGAACCGCCAAATTGGATGGTCGTGGTTTTCTTTTCATCTTCATCAAGTCTTTTATACATCTTATCAGGACTTGCATATCCTAATGCGTCAGCTACATCTTTTGCTATAAACCAAATTTCTCCATCAATATCAATTGTTCTTACGCTACCAAATGTTTCATGTTCAAAAATCACAAGATTATTATTCATCATTCACCTCAAAATAAAAAAGGCCAAACTATTTAAGAGCTGATTAAGTTTGTAGCAAAAAACTTTCCTGATCTCACGATTACAGGACTCTTAAATAGGCTTAGCCATCTTTTTTTTAATATATACTTTGCCACATATTTAATCAAGCAAATTATACAAAAATATCTAAAAAAAGTCAATAATAATAGTTAGAAAAAGTCTTTACTTTTTTCAAAAAATATAGTAAAAATAATAATATAAGGAGAATTGAATGGCAGAATTTCCAGAGATACATAGAGATCATATCTCATTTTTACACACATTAAACAGAACTCCAGTACGAGGGCCCTCTCAGAAGAGTTTTGAATGTACAGTAAACTCTACAGGCATAGATGCGAGTGTGTGTGAATATTATAAAAAGGAAGTGCCATTTACTCATGATAAAGCAGATGTAGACACTTATATAAATGGGAATGGATTTGAGATATTAAGGAAATATGAGAATCATACTTTAACAGAATTTCCTGGATCAAATAGATTAACTTATTTTATAGATGATGAATTCAATGGTGGCAGACAAAAGCCATTTATATTAGAGACATTATTAACTGATTTAAGCACCAATCAAGTTCCTAATGCTTATGTGTTAGAATTATATGATAAAAATGGCACACGCATACCTCCAACAGAAGGTATGTGGACAATTAATCCTTCAGAAGGATTAATTTTATTTGGAGAGGGGTATGATCCAGTAACATTAGGTTGGGACCCTGTTTCAATAATAGTATATGTCGGCATAGCAACTTCAGAGATGATATATGGCGGAGGCGAATCTTCATACATTGAAGTAGAAGCCTCAGAAGATATATTTGCAGGAGCTTTTGTTAATTTATATGAAGATTCAAGTGAATTAAAAGTAAGAAAAGCGAATTGTGTAAGTTATAATAGGATATGTAATGGTTATATAAAGGAGAGTGTAAGTGCTGGAGATTATGTAAAGGTTTATTATTCAGGAATAAATAATATATTATCAGGATTAACAGCAGGGAATTATTATTATTTAGGTGAAACTCCAGGCAAAGTGACGACCCCATGTGTTGAATTAAATGGTTATATCGCACAATATATAGGGCAAGCAATATCAGAAGAAGAGATTGAAGTAGATATAAGAGAAGGGATTGAATTTATCTAATGGCTAAACGTAATTTAATATTAGATGGCGGAAGATTAAAGGCAGCTTTAGTAGAAGAAAATTATATAGAAGCTAAAGCATATGAAAATGTTGCATTAGGGTCTTTTGTTAATATTTTTATGGATGGTTCAGAAATAAAAATTCGTTTAGCAAAATGCACAGATAAAACATATGCTGCAAACGGTTTTATTAAAGATGGTGGAGTAGTTGGAGATACTTTAAAAGTATATCATACAGGCATAAATGATAGTTTATTTGGTTTAACAGTCGGTTCTCCGTATTATTTAGGTAGCACACCTGGTAGTTTAAGCACGACAGCTCCTTCTACAAATAATCATATTTATCAATTTTTAGGTTATGCTATTTCAAGCACAAAACTAGAAGTTGCAATGTCAGATTGGATTGAGTTAATTGACTAAACATTTAGTAATTTTAGAAAATGGTAAGTTAAAAGCAACATTAGCCAATAATATAGTTGGGATAGATCGGATAAATTTTTCAAAAACTACAGAAGCTGAAATAAGTAATATAAATAATAATCCATTAGTAACTATATGGATTGAAGAGGGCAATGCTACATTTTTATTAAATAAAGTTTTATTAAATCAAAGCTTATTAAATGGGAATTCTGAAAAAATATATAAATCTTCATTTAATGAAATGAAATATAATCCTCTTGAGAAAAAATTATACATAACTTTTTATAAGCCTTCTAATGGCGTTATATCAATAATGAGCTAAATTATGAGTTTTCCAGAAACATTAGATACAACAAATGATTTATATATATTAAAAGATTTAGCGACTACTACTTTATCTCAAGAGATAACTTCTGGCAGCACAGAGATCAATGGGGCAGATGGCACTAAATTTCCTGAAGGTCAACAAATATTAACAATAGATGATGAGCAAATATTATGTTCAAATAGATCAAATAATATTTGGACAATTTCAGAAAGAGGGTTTAGTGATACTGCAATAGAAGATCATAGTATAAATTCTTCCATAAATTTAAATTATACAGCTTCTCATCATAATAAATTATCTTCAACAATAGTAAAAATAGAAGAGAATTTATCAAATCTTAATATTATAGATATAGAGACAGATGAAGATTTATTAAAAGGTAACGTAGTTTATTTAAAAAGTAATGGTCGTGTAGGATTAGCTCAAGGCATAACAGCGGGAGAATCAAAAGTATTAGGTTTTACATCAAAAAATGTTAATCAAGGTTTTACAAGTTATATAATTAATGATTTAGAATTCACATTATCCGATTGGTCAAATATAATAGAAGATGGTTCTTCTTCATTATCTATAGGTTCAATATATTTTTTAAGCACAGCTTCTAAAGGGAAAATAACTAATGTTGCTCCAACTTCAGGTTATTTAGTAATTTTAGGAGTAGCTTATTCAACTCAATCAATAATAATAGATATACAAAATGCTATAAGATTATAAAAAAAAGGAAAAAGCCATGTCATTAAGGAAACCATTAGTATTAAATAACGGGGTATGGGAACAATTACAATCTGGCGACACATTAGATGCAGCAACAATAGCTAAAGATGTAGTTATTGTAACTAATGGAGCAGCTACAGCGATTACAATTTGCCAAGCAGTTTATATAAGTGGGGAAAATCAGGTACAATTGGCACAAGCTAATGCAGCAGGCACCACCAAAGTTTGTGGTTTAGTAGCAACTGCAAGTATCACTTCCTCTGGCACAGGCTCCATTCAAACAGATGGTATTTTAAATGCGACAACAGCCCAATGGGATGCAGTAACTGGAGATACAGGCGGTTTAACTCCTGGTGCGACATATTATTTAGATGCTGCATCTCCAGGTAATATAACTAAAAGCCCTGATAGTTCTTCAGGCAATTTTATTATGAAAGTCGGCATGGCATTTTCATCAACAGACTTAGAAATAGATATATCAGATCCAATAAGGCTATAAAATGACTGAATGGAATCCCTTAATAATAGACAATGGCCAAATTCGCCAGATGGGAGTTGATGATATAATAAAGTTAGACAATCTCCCTGAAGATATAGGCAATAGCAATACTTGTGGTAATTTAGATGGTGGGAAATCGGATTCAGTATATGGAGGCATCACAGGCTTAGATTGCGGAAGTTCATTAACAGAGTAGGAAGGTAAATAATGGCAATTCAAATACAAGTAAGAAGAGATTCTTCAGAGAATTGGTTAAATAATAATCCAATTTTAGCAGAAGGAGAATGTGGTTTAGAGCTTGATACTCATAAATTTAAATTTGGGGATGGTATTAATTTATGGAATGATTTGCCATATGCCGTTAGTAATAGCTCTGAAGAAGGTACAGAAACATTTGCTTTAGAAGATTATATAAATACAAATACAAATTCTAATTGTGCTAATTTTAATGGGACATATCATGCAGTCAATACCACTAAAACAATAGATGAATTAGGCATAAATTATAATAATGTTTATAGTATAGCTTGCACTATAAATATTCCCATTCTTAATTCTAATAAAACCATTTTAGGAGCACAAGGAGATGGTTCTGAAAATAATAGAGGATTAAAATTTTATGCGACTTCTGATGGTCGTTTAATTTTTGAAATAATTCAGGGAAGCACATCTTTAGAAAGAAAATGGCAAAGTGCCACTAATATATTAAAAGCTAATGAAAATGCTCAAGTTATTTTAATTTATCAAAGCACTCCTAATATTTCTAGTAATTGTCTTCTTTTTGTGAATGGTGAATCAAAAGAGCTTACTTATATAGAAACAGGAGCGAGCATAACTGGAACTATAAACAGTGATGTCAGCAAAGTTGGCATAGGTTGTTTAAATTATGATAATAATCCCACTAATTTTTTTAGTGGGAAAATGTTTAATTTTGCAATTTATCCAAAAGCCTTAACGCTTGAAGAAATAACAAATGTAGCAAATCAAGAAATATTATCAGATGCTACTATTTGTCTTCCAATGGCAGAAGGCTTGGGAGATATGTTATTTGATATTTCTGGTAATAAAAATAATTGTGTAGTTGAAGATTATTCTGATGATTTTTGGGGTTCACAAGATATTTTTCATTATAATTTAGAAAATGGTCACACAATTTTAAGCTATTTTAATGGTACAGATAATCAAATTAATATAATAGATCCTAATAGTCATTTAAGTTTTGGCACAGAAGATTATGAGATTTCTTTTAGTTTTTGCACATTTGGCAATACTAATAGTTTTTTTTATTTAATGAGTACAGATAGTCTTTATAATAATAATTTTTGGTCATTTGCGATTTCTCCTGAGAATTATTTAAATTTTTATAGATATAGTACAGTTAGCTCAACAGAGTGTGATCTTACTAATACTCTTATAAAAGTTAAAGATGGAAAATGGCATTCAGTTGTAGCAAGAAGAGAAAATTTAGATCTTAAACTTATTGTAGATGAAGATGAATCTATTAATTTTCATTTAGCAGATGAAGAGAATTATCAAGCTCCATTTAAAGATTTAATTATTGGTGGTCAAAATAGTGATCCTTCTACACATTTTCCTGGCACTAAATTTAAAGGAGCAATAAGAGATTTAATAATAAAAAAGGGAGATACTGTTATTTTATCTCTTGATAATGAAACTTTATTAAATCAAACAAGCCATGAATATAGTATTACTGAATTAGGCACTATAAAAAAAGAATTAAGGATTCCAAGCCTTTTAAATTCAGATATAGATGTTTCTAATAAAACTACTGTAAACCCAATTTTACACGATGGCTCTGTAAAAAACAATTGTGAAACTATAATTCATACAACTTATAGGAATGATTGTTATAATTTTAAGCAAATAAAAATAAACAATCAAGAGATAGATGATTTTATTGGTTCTCAAATAAGTAATTCAATTATTCCTGATCCTACTCAAGATTCAGATATAGCAAATAAAGGTTATGTAGATACAACAGTAGAGAATGCATTAGAGAATGTTTCTACTCCAACACAGAATGCAGAGGCTGCGAATAAAGAATATGTAGATACAACAATAGAGGATGCCTTAGATAATGTCTCTGCCCCAACACAAAATGCAGAAGCTGCAAATAAAGAATATGTAGACACAACAATAGAAAATACTGTAAATAATATTCCGACTGATAATGTTGCAGGAGATTATTCTGATTGTATAAAAACAGGCGGTCATTGCATTACTTTTGATGGAACAAGCAATTATATAGATACAGGCAAAAATCTTGCTGATTTAAATATGGATTGGAATCAACCATATACTTTTTTTTGTTCAGTAAAGCTTTTGAGTAAAGATAGAACTCAATATCTTTTTGGAACACGAGGAGATGCTTCAGTCAATAATCGTGGTTCTTTTTTCTATATTTTAAATTCAGATAATTCGATAAATTTTTTAACAAGAGAAAGGACAACAGATAAAATTAGAAGATGGGATAGTGCGCCCTCTCTTTTTACAACAAATACTGTTTATAACATTCTTCTTATATATAAAGGAAACCCTAATGTTTCTGATGGTATAGAAATTTATATAAATGGCGAGAAAATTACTCTAAATTATTTAACAACAGGTAGTGATATAAATGGAACTGTCAGTTCCCCTACTACTCTGGGATGCATGTGTGCATTAGATGAAGTAGGAGTAATAAGTAATTTATTTTTTCATTGCGAATTATATAATTATAGTATTTATCCAAAAGCAGTTAATTCAAAAGAATTTAATTTATTAAATAATAATAAGCTATTAGAGTCTCCTACATTATCATATCCATTAGCAGAAAATATAGGTAATATAGTATTTGATGTTTCAGGTAATAAAAATCACCAATTAATTAAAGGCACTACAACAAATATATGGGGAACTACTCAAGACAATTTTCATTATAATAATGATTATGGTTTTAATAGACGAATATTTTTTGATGGTAATTCTTATATCTCTTTAAGTAATGGTGGAGGTATAGGTTCTACTTTTATTATTGCAGTTAGTTTTTTATCTTTAAATATAAGTTCTGCTCAAAAATTTTTAAATTATCGTCCAACAGGTGGTGATGGAAATGAAATAAGATTTGAGATTTCTGGCAGTAAAATAAAAATGACAGCCATTCATTCATCTGGTTCTGGTACTGGTTATAAACAATATTCTTGTAATACAACATTAAAAAGCAATACTGTCTATAAAGCAATAATGGTTTGGGACAATAGCAATTTAAAAGGCTATTTAAAAGAGAGTGGTGGAGCTTTTTACGAAGACGTTCCATACACTAAGGCTATGGATTCCTCTGTATCAATGACAGATACTACAAGAATTAGACGAATTGGTGCTGGAACAAATAATGGGGAGAAATTTAATGGTTATCTTTGGGATTTAAAAATTACAAGCTATTCAGAAGATAAATTAAATACATTATTGAATAATGAAGACTTAATTGAATATGATAGCCATTTTAAATTAAATGAAACAGAAGAAACAACAATATATAATTCATCAAATGAGAATGATAATGGTACTTTTAATGGGAATTTTCATTCCAGCTATATTCCTTCACAATTAAATGAAGAACAAGATGTTCTTTTATATGAGTTAGAAAATCCAGCTATAGCGAATGGGTTAGCTGAGAATAATAGCGAGACAACGATTTTAACGACAAGAAATAATACAAAATACTCTTTTAAAAATATAGAAGTATTAGATGATATAAATGTTAAGGGACAAATTAAGATTAATGATGTTGATATTAATGATCCTGGGACATTATCTAAAGTAGCTTATTTAGAGGGAATCAATAATTTTGAAGAATTACCTACATCTTCAGCATCAATGCCATTATCTAATAATCAATTATCAAATAAATATTATGTAGATGCTGTAGTTACAAGTGCAATAACAAATGTTCCTACTCCAGTAGATAATTATAATGCAGTGCATAAACTTTATGTAGATGAAGCAATAAATAATTTAGAAATTCCTGAAAGCGAAAGTGAATATGAATCTAATTTTCAAATAAATGCTACAGGATCAAATGCTATAAAATTATCAGGGAATGAATATGTAGATACAAAAAAAACAATTGCCGAATTAGGTATTGACTATGATAAAGAATATACAATTGCACTTTATTTTAAATTATCAGATTTAAGTAATAATCCAATTATTTTTGGAGCACATGGCGATGCTCCAGATAATCAACATTATATAATAGATGTTTTATCAACAGGCGAATTCAGAATAAGATATCAACATGATACCACAACAAATAGTACATATAAAACAGTTGCTGGAAGAATATTACCAGACATATATTACAAGATATATATAGTTTCTAATGGGAATTATTTACAGGATTCTATAAGATTATATATAAATAATGTATTAGTTACTTTATCATATGATGTTCATTCAATAAGCGATTCAGTAAGTTCCACTTCATTAACGGCATGGATAGGAGGGTTAAATTTTAGAGGTTCATTGTTATGTGGGATGAATGGTGAATTTTTACATTTTGGTATTTATAATAGACAATTAACATATTATGAGATTTATAATTCATATTATGACCTTCCAAATGCTGAACCTATTGTTTTTTATCCATTTTGTGAAGGTATAGGTAGAACGACATATGATACTTCTGGAAATAATTTTCATGGGGAATTAATTACTTCAGATTTAGGGACAGCAAGGAGTGCAAGACAAGATAGATTCCATTATAATTTATTAAAAGGGAATAGTCTATGCGGATATTTTTGGGGAGGAACAATCCCTGGGCATGTAGAAGTAACTTATAATACAGATTTTAGTTTTGCAGCAGAAAATTTTTCAATAGATTGTGAAATAATTTTGCATACTTTTACAAATGCAATCATTGTTTCTAAATGGGATAAAAGTAATAATGGACAAAAGAATTGGGATTTTAGAATAATGGATTCTACCCGAATAATGTTTTATTCTTCTCATAATGGAACAACAACTTCACAAAATTCTTTTACAGTCCCAGAATTATCATTAAATACAAAAATACATATTGCTTTAATTAAAGAAGGCACAAATATAACTTTATATTTAAATAAAGTTTTAATACAAACACAATCATTATCTCATACTATTTATACTACATCACAAAATGTTCAAATAGGTAAATATACTTCGGGTGATACAACAATTTTAGAAGGTATTATAAGAAAATTAAGATTTACAAAAGGAGTTTTAGAACCTGAAGAAAAAGACAATATTATTAATAATATTGAATATTTAGGTGGGCATTTAAAGGCTTATTTTTTAAATAAGGGTACATCAGATTATTACTGGCAAGATTTTAGTAATAACAATAATGATGGAACAGTAACTGGAATAATGCTTGGGACATATATTCCAGCATTATATAATGGTAACTTAGATGCATCAGGTAGCGAATTATTAAATAAATCATTAGGTAAAGGCACAATAAAAAATAATTGTGAATCTACTTGTTTACCAGTCATAAAAGGGAATAAAGTTTCTATAAATGGACAATATGGATCAAATATAGAAAATCCAAGGACAGATTTTCATTCAGTTGGGACAAGCTATAATGGTATAAATGGTATTTATACAGCAACTCAATATCATACATCCCCAACATGGCCTGGCGGTTCATTTATTACTGAAAGAGCAAGAGGATCTGAAGAAGCTCCAGAAGCAATATTACAAGATGATAATATTGGTTATATAGGTATGAAAGCTCATATCGGGGAATCTTTTCAAGAAGCATTTTATATAATGACTTTTGCGACTGAGAATTGGTCTAATGGAGCACGAGGCTGTGAAACGCAATTCGTTAAAAGTAAAACAGGCGGACAAGCTTATGCTTCTACAGTAATAAAAATTGATGATAATAATGAAATAGAAATTACAACAAAGTTAACACTTCCAGAATTAACGACTACAATTCTTAATATCTTAGATAGTTTAACAGTAACAAATGATATAACTACTGATATCTTAAATTCTACATCAATAACAACAGATGAATTAAAAATAGGCGAGTCAACAACCTCAGATAAAGCGGCCTTAGATGTTAATTCAACAACAAAAGGTTTTAGATTGCCAAGAATGACAACTACACAAAGAATTGCAATTACAGGAACGCAAGAAGAGATGGAAGGTTTAATGGTTTTTGATACAGATTTAGGCAGTTTTTGTGGGCATGATGGTATAGCTTGGACAATATTTAATTAAAGGATTAGAAAATGAGATTTCCTACAACTCCAGCAGATAAGGAAGAATTCACTAAAAATAATATTAATTATGTGTATAATAGTACAAATAAGATTTGGGAAAGATCTGTACAATCAAGCGAAAGTATTCCTGAATTTTCTGAAGAAGACAATTATACATCAGGTTCTTTTATAAAATATAAAGATAATATATTAATAGCAAAGAAAGATATTTCTCCTGGAGTTTTTAATATAATAGATTGGGAAATAGGTGGCACTTCTTATAGAGGTTATAATCTTCCATGCGCAGATTTTTCAAGCGGAGATTTCATAGATTTTAATCAACCAGTACAATTAATTGATGGAATTTTTACTGTAGAAATGATGGTTAAGAATATATCTGACGATCAATATATATTTCATACAGATATAAATGATTCATCTCCAGATAAAAGTTTTTTTGGGATATTCCATGTTGATAATTACTTACGCATTATTCTTTTAGGAGAAGATGCAACTTCTAATATAGATAATCTTTTTTGGATAATTAATGAAGATTATATGAATCAATGGATTCATTTAAAAGTAGAAATTGATACAACATCTACAATTGAATGTAGAGCATGGGTAAATGGCGAAGAAAAGAGTCTAGTTGAAGGAGGTTCAACAACAGGCATTTTTAATCCAAAAGGGAATTTAGTATCAGGCAAGCCTATAATAATGACAGCAGAAGGATTTAGTTTAACAGAATATACACATCAATTATATAATATAAAAATAAATAACTCATATTATCCATTACAAGAAGATGGTGAAGATAAAATTAATTCTATAGATGGAGAAATTACTTCATATAATCTTTTTAAAGGCATACAAACAACTCATTCATATTTAGATAGTTATGGTGGAGAGCCTATAACCCCAGAAACAAAAATTTTAGATTTTTCAAATATAACTGAAGTAAAAGATATAAGAACATATACAATAGAAGAAAATAACAAATATCTTTTATTTGGTAGTTATGATCCAGATGTTCCATATATATATTGTTATAAAAAAGCCCATAAAGATGCTGTTGAGAATGAATTAACATATTTAGGTAAAGTTACTCATAATAATTGTGGGATCAGAGGTATGAAATTTATTGGAGAAGATTCTGATTATGCTTTTTTTACATCTTCTTCAGATAATACTTCAAATCATAAACGTGGAACATTTCATATAAAATCAAATGATACTGTCGAAATAATAAACACGGCTGCAATTGGATATGCTCATTATGCTGGACCAGCATACTATTTAGGGAATGGGATTGTTCAATTTGGTCAAAGTAGAGATGGAATAAAAGTTTGGAAACATAATGGTTCGGGGAGTTTTAGTTGTTTTTATACATATGGATATGTTTCTAGTGCTAACTCTGCTACAATTAGCACAGTAAGAGCAGATGGGAAAATAATATTAGCTAGAAGGTCTGATACAGCATATATCCATGTTCTTTATGTAGATACTAAGACTCCAGCAGTTCATCATTTAACACATATAAATACTTCAGATAATAATTTAGGAGGAATGTTATGTATTGGGAATATATATTTTTTTACAAGTGATGTTTATAAAGTTATATAT
>Ga0272440_1002026_pt1 | contig 16089 bp, 12 predicted proteins | sample SSMMMBAug17_FD_192440 | JGI IMG/M metagenome (GOLD analysis project Ga0272440, IMG submission 192440) | Marine sediment archaeal communities from Little Sippewissett salt marsh, Falmouth, MA, United States - SSM-MMB-Aug17 | ecosystem: Environmental > Aquatic > Marine > Wetlands > Sediment ... | reverse complement strand
AACGTTGGGAAAAAATATAATAAATGTCGCCTAATTCTCCACTATCAATATATTCTTTTGCCTTTCTGACAGCAGAATTGTATAAAAATGTATGGCCAACCATAAGCACTTTATTTTTTTCTTTTGCCATGCGTATTAATTCAAGAGATTCATCTGATTTCATTGATAGTGGTTTTTCAACAAGGACATGCTTATCTGCTAAGAGTGCTTTTTTGGTGTATTCGTAATGTAGTGCTGCCGGAAGTGCAATAACTATTGCATTTATTTTTTTTGATTCAATGATATCATTTGTGGATAGACCTGTTTCAATTGAAATGAATTCAGATTTTATTTTTGTCAGCATTTCTTCATTTGTATCATTTACAAAAATTTGATGAACATCATCAATTTTTAAAAAGTTTCTAAGCAAATTGGGTCCCCAGTAACCACAGCCTAATTGTCCAATTGTAATCATGTTTTTTTCCTTTAGTTAGTTAATTAATATTTAATTTAAAAAATTTATCTTGGACGAATTATCAAGTATTGTATGTATATGACAAAACACATTAATAATGATAAATTATCGATTCTTTACGATTCATTGACAATCAAATCTGATGGCATTGGACTTAAATATGGGTTATCTCCAGGGTTGTTACCACGCATAATAAACACAATCCAACGATAAAAAGCGATACCAACAATATTCTTATCTGCCCAAGAAGCTTCATCAGAAAAAGAATGCAAATGTTCCCAATATGCTGGATTGAAACCTTTTGGCCAATACATTATGTTATCAACCAAGTCTTTCAGCGAATTTACTGTATGTAGATTGTAATCAGCAACACACCCGCCTGTGTCTTCAACAACATATATACCATGTTCAGACATTCTTGGAAAAAGACAATTGAAAGTACTTAATTGATGGGAAGATTTGTGACTGCCATCATCAATAACAATATCAAGAGGGTGTGATATTTCACTTGATACTTGAAGAAGAAAATTGTGATTACTTTGATCGCCTATGAAAATTTTACACCTTTCATTCTCAAAGGATTTACATTTTGGATCTATATCAATACCATAAATCATTGCATTAGGGAAAAACTCCTCCCACATTCTGATAGAGCGGTCAGTTTGTACACCGATTTCAAGAAAATGTTTTACTTCAAATCGAATATCTCTAAAATGCAACCAATAGTACGTTAAATAGTTATGTTTTCGTTTTGATGGAAGATATTTTTCGCCTAATTCTTCCAGTGGATTATTTCTTGACACTGCAAATGGATATATCATGTAATAGGCCTCTTTTTTCTCTAGTATTTATGTTGAAAAAAGTTCTCGCTAAATGCAAAATCTGTGACAGCCCTTCCGACGGCCTATATATAAACAATTATTATATAATAATTTTATCTGAATCGCTAATATTTAACCTTGTAGCTGGCAAATTTTGCTAAACGTGATTAATGCCAAGTACTTCGAGCGTTAACTGGTTGAAAATTTTCCAGGAAGAGAATTTAGAATCCTTATTGAGGAACAACTATAAACCAAAACAGCCTTATCTGAATAGATATCAAAAGAATCAATCAATTAAAAATATTTGTAAGTTTTGAATATCCAGAAACATTGAAAGAGGTTGTTCATTACGTAGAAACTAAATTTGATGTGAAATATTCAGAGCAAGGAATGAAAAAAATATTAAATGAATTAGGCCTGAAGTGTATACGACGTAAGCCAGTACCTGGGAATACACCATATATCGGATTTTTTTTAGCTTGATCACTTTGTTTGTTAATAATTTACAATTCTATGAATCGCATGCATCGTCACGCTAAGATCTGTTTCAAAATAATAATTATAATCAATATTAATGATATTATTTGTTAAAAAAAATAATAATTTATCAAGAGTATCCGCGTAATGAAAAATTTTTGAATTAATTTCATTTTTATAGAAGTTTAAACCAACAGGATTGATAATAATACTTGGTACTCCAAAAGCTATAGATTCATAACAAGACGAAGACCAAAAAGTGATGTGATAGTCACATCTCTTAAGCAATCCATATAAAGGAATTTTAGTTGCGTATTCAATTTCAAAGTTAGTTATTTCATATTTTTCAAACAGGTTTTCAATACGGGTCTTTACTTCATTGCTATTAAACAGTGGATGTAGTCTAATCAACCAAAAGTAATCATGTGCTTCTAATAATTTCATGGCTTTGTATACAAAACCAGGCAGCACTGTATCCGGATGTTGCATAGTTATTAAAACTATTTTATTCTTTTGCTTTAAATTATTAAAATATTTTAATGCATCCTGACTAATCATTATATCTTGTTTAATCCATAGGCTTAAGTTGATATTACCTCCAACAATAGCTTTATGATGAGTAGGAGTTGTGATATTTTTTTCAAAATCATTTTTTATAGCGTTTCCCCAACACCAAAAATAGTCAGGTAAAAAATCATACCCTGAGACAGGTATAGTATACCATTTATACATTACTCCGTGTCTGCCATGTTGAATATCAACAGATTTAATATTTAAATCCTTACAAGCCTTTATAAGCGCCATTGCAGGATAACCATAATAACAAACTAAAAAAACAGCACTTGGGGAAGTATTTGATAAAATTTGAATAAATAAAGAATACCAGGAAATGACATTTTTAGCATCAGTGATAATTGATCCTTCATCAAGATTAACTTGATTTTTGAAAAGTTTATTAATAATTCTTTGTAAAGAAGTAAAATGTGTTATTGTATGAGAAAAATTAGTTTTAACATAATTCTGATAAGGTTTAATCATATAAGTGGATTCATAGCGAGGCATTGTATTATAAGCATCTTTTGTAATAATAAGTTCAAATTTTAAACACCGATACAAATCCTTGACGATCCTGATCATTGGATCTATATATGGATTATAGAATTTATTATCTGACATTATTGTATGTTCAACAGTTCGTGAAAAAAACAAAATATCAGTTTTATTTTTTGATAAAAAATCCAGCTGTTTTTTTTCAATGAAATAAAAAACAGACTGATCATTTGGGTAAGTATTTTTTATGGGTTGTTGGTTTGGATGACGAAGTTTTTGCAATAATGCTAACTTAATTAGAGGCCAAACCTTAATATTATTATATTCCAGCAAGCTGACATCAAAAGAGTGTTCAATATCTTTCAATATTTCTATAGAGGATTCAAACCCAAGCATCATTAACTCCTTAGCCGGTTTTTAAGTTATTGAAATTAATATTCTTTAAGCAAACGTTTCCATATTTATCATTAGCGGCAACACCAATTTTTAATACATTTTCTATTGGTAAAGTATTTGAGTAAAATGCATAGTACCATTTATTACCACTTTTTGAAAAGTCAAAATTATCATGAATAAATTGCCTCGATCTTGTCTGAATTGCCAAAAAGGGCTGAGGGCCGAATACTTTTCCATTTTTCGTAATTATTTCAATATGTGCTTTATCGAATTCTGACTCAGGATGAAATATTAAATCAAAGTCTAAAGGGGTTTCATGAATTCCATCAGGATAGCAAGCCAACCTGAATGCTTCTATAGCTTCACAATATTTAAAATTTACTTCTGGAAACTTTTTTTTCGATACAGCTATTAATTCTCTTACATAATCAACTTCACGCCCCAGATCTCTAAAGTCATGACCAGTGATTCCAACAAGCGTTGGATTGTCATTATTGGCCCTTGCAAAGGCTTTATCCATCTCAAGTTGGTTTATCGATGTTCTTCGATTTAATACATTTAATACACGAGCAATCCACCTTCTACAGTTTCCAGGTATTTGGTAATTATCATGAGAAGGGTGATATATGGACCAGTCAGATTTTGCTAAACGCCAATCTCCAGATCTTCCTTTTTTAAAATCAAAAGTATCATCATTTTCAGAGGTTGATTCAAAAGCAATATTTGAAATATCAAATGGTATCCACTGTTCCAAGAACCAATTGCTATCAGGCCTTTCAGTATGAAAGCCCGCTCGAAAGACTGTTGGGAAAAAATTTCTTTCAATAATCTTTCTACAAAGAATTTGATATAATTCAGGTGTATTAATATAAGATGTCGAACAAAAATGAGCATCTCTATATATAGTCATGGGATGAAAATGCCAGTGTATTGAATCTTTAGTGTTGTCTTGATTCTCCAGTATAGATTTATAATGGTCATAAATATTATGATATCCAATATCTCGTCTTCTTGGATTATATTCATATCCTACATGATCTAAACAATGCCAATTATAGACCCAACCACCACCAAAAGAGTCTGGATATTTATAACGAAAGGATGGAGACATAATTCTATTAAGCATTTCATCTATTTTATCCCATGTTTCATTATAATTTAACAAATGACTATTAAACGCCTTTGCTATTTTTTTTTCAACACCACCCAAATCAATCTCTGCATTCAAAAGTTTATTAAAATTTGTATTTGTCGGAGAAATGTTATTAATTCCGTAAAGTTCTCTGATTCTTTCGAACTTTGCTTCAAGTGATTCATATAAAGGTCCTTCAGTATCTATACAATGCGTAATAAGAACTATTTTTTTTGTAAGCATTTTTACTTCCCTTTTGGAAAACTTTTCAGCTTTGATATTTTATTAATATCGATTAATGGTGAACAAATAAGTAATTTTTTTGAATCATACCATAAACTTCTTTTTCTTCATAAGAAATTCAGCCCATAAAAGATCTATTGGTGTATCCACATCAACTGTATCCTCATAATTACTCACAAGGGCTATCTTATTTGTCCCTAAGAAAGCATATGGATCAGATGATTGTATTGATCTCATCAATACATCTCTTTTTACAACAATAACTGAGCCATCAGGGTAATATGTAGGCGGTAATAATTGACGTCTATAAGCATAAGCATATTCTTTATGTAATAATTCAGGGCTATCATTTTCAATCTTGACAGCCCATTGTGGAGGCTTATTACATAGGTAATAAGTTTTAATAGAATCAGCTGATGTTTCAATGAGTTTAGTTATTGCTTCATCAATAACGCCTTCTTTTCTTAAAGGAATATTTGCAAAAAGAGATACGACAACTTGAATTTTCCCTTCCTTTTTTTCAACTTCTTGTACAGCATGACAAAGTGCTTGATGCATAGGAGCTGTATCTGTTGCAAATTCGGAAGGTCTCATAATAATTTCAACGCCTTCGGATTTTGCAATATTCGCAATTTCTATATCATCTGTTGACAATACAATATGGTCAATTTTTTTTGCTTGCTTTGCGGCATCAACTGTATATGCCAAAAGAGGTCTTCCCATTAGTTTTTGAATATTCTTTTTGGGGATACCTTTGCTTCCGCCTCTAGCAAGTATTATTGCTAAAATATTTATTTTTGTCTCTAATGTATCTTTTTTCATTAATTCAAATCCTTTTTCATATACTCAGATACCTTGTCTGAAAGTGCAGCACCGTTGATAAGTGATCTCCTCACATCCCCATCTGTAAAAATACCGACTAGTTGATTATCTTTATCAGCGATAAAAACAATTCCCTGGACAACAATACCTTTATTTAATGTCAGTAAAACATCTTTTATGGTTGAAGTCGTGTTGATAATATTTAACTTGATATTTTTCTTTTTCAGATTCTTCTAGTCTTTTATTTTCATGCAACCTCCTTTATTGTTCAAACAAATGAAACGATATCAACTCCATCTGATTTATTATTTCATTTGCATGAATAGAAGCTGTTTCCAGAATGAAATAATCTATCTTTTTAAGATAATGTTTTAAAGGTAACCAAAACCATGAATTATTTGTGATACAATTGTGTTCATCACTTTTACTGTTGTTATCATGAAAATGAAGTGCCAGAACATGTTGGGCAACATTACGAATAAACAAGTCAGGATCAAACCCAAGAGTTTTTGAAGAAACTTTTAAATGCCCTACTAGATCTAATAATAAACATACATCTATCTGTTTTATATAATAATAACAATAGATTATATGAATTTATACCTAGATAAAGTTCAAATCCAAAAAATCCCAAATTCTATAATTTCAACAATATTCAAGTCAGTCAAGATTATATCTTCTTTTTATTCGTTCATTGAGCGCATCAACCGCGGCAATATAATTATGTTTTTCTGAAATAGGATCGAATCTGTTATAAATAAATCTTAATACGTTAACACTGTACATTGTAACACTAATATGCGGATGACAATTTATTAGTTGAGAAATATATTCTGAAGCAGTTCGATATACACCGGTTATGAATGTTTGGCTTTTTGATTCATTTATCATGAATGTATCTTTTTATATATATAATACTTTCTATTATCATCAGAGGGCTTAATTATTTTGTCAAAACAGGTTTATCGCACCATGTTTTGCTTGATGTTCTTTGTCTTCAGGAGAGAGGCAGAAGAACTTTTTAGACAGATGCCCATAGAGTGATTTTATTTTTTCTTCCATTACATTTTGTGAAAGTTGTTTATATGATTCTTTAGTTATTGCAATCATTTCCTTATATTTTCTCTGAAGTTCTTCATCTGAGAAAGTATCGGTAAGATTGATTACAAAATCTCTGGCATCTCCCAATTTCATGATAAAATCATGGATTTCATCCTTTTTGATACGTCCGGTCTTTATTGCAAAATCAAAAAGATCAGTGCCTGGATAAGGTGTCGCATACATAAGAGAGTCTAATTTTAGATTATTTTGCAAGCAAAAATTTACAGTTTCAGCACAGCTTTCTTCGTCTTCACCCGGCATTCCCAAAATAAAAGAGACAGGAATGGGAAAACCATACTTGCGATTCAGTTTGACAACATTTTCCATTTGATTAATCGTTATTTTTTTTTTCATTGATTGTAACATGCTTGGAGAACCAGATTCAAATCCATACGATACCAACGTGCAACCAGATTCACGGATCGTTTTAATCAGTTCTTCATCACAAATATTTGCTCTGCCTGTACATGACCAGTATATATCTGGAAAATATTTATTTCTCAGTTCACAAAATTCATAGAGTCTTTTTTTGCTTGCAATAAACAAATCATCCTGAAATGAAATAAAATCAATTTGATATTTTTTTTTGAGATATATGATCGCATCTTTTAAAAATTCAGCAGAATGTCTTCTATTTTTATGTCCCCATGGCTGGTAGCAGAAAGTGCAATGAAAAGGACAACCACGTCCTGAAATAAAGTCTATATCTCTTCCTAGTCCAATTACTGGATTTGCAAGATAAATTTCCATCGGTAAAAGGTCGTAAGCAGGTAAATCGCTTTCTCCATCTAAATTATTAATTAAAGGATTCTTTGAGGTTGTAATAATTTCATTATCATTGCTCTTATAAGCTATTCCCATAATTTTTGACAAATCAGGATTTTCATATTCGTTAAAAGCTTTTAGCAGCTCAATAACAGTAATTTCACCTTCCCCGTTACAGATAACTTGAATTTTTGAATTATTTAGTAAAGTTTCAGGTACAGACATCGCTGCACTGCCGCCTGCAATTATCTTACATTTAGGATGATAACCTGAAATAATATCTGATATTCTAATAAGATTTTTATATACTGGAATTAATCCACCGATCAGAGCAATATTACATGGAAATTCTTTAACCAGACTTTGAAATTTTTCATCTGTATAACGATGAGCATTCCAGTCAAGGAATCGTATCTGACAATTAAATCGTTTCCTTATAATGTTTGCGAGAATAGCAAGACCATGAGGAATATTTCTTGGCTTATCTGATATTCTTATTGGCGGATTTACAATTAGTATTTTCATTATGATTTACTTTCTGCGTTTATCTCTTTGCCTTCTGGCTTTTCAAATATTTATTGCGCAACATCCCCAAAAATTTTAAAAACAATCTATAATTGGATGCTTATCAACCTCATCAATGAATAGAATATTATCGTTCAACTAGGGCTTTTCATGGCATAATTTTTGCATTTTCTATGAATATTCAGTTTTAAGCAAGGGCAATTATTGCGCCACTATTATCCTAATTATCTGAAATTTTTCTGTCATTAGTTTTTTTATTTTTTAATATAGTCTATGAACACAGCATTAATGATATTATTTTTTTTGGCATAATATTTACCCAAATATCTACAATTCATAATTTTTGGAAAAATTTTAGATTGTAGAAAAGTTGTTCCACATTTGTGATATCCAATATGTAATATTATTTTTATGATCTATTTCTAAAATTATTTTAAATGATTCCAGTCTATTAGTGAATTTTTTTCAAGATTTATCCTTAATTTTCGGCCTATAATCTGGTCAAGCAATCGGGGAGATATCCCTGTAGCCGGTCTCTTAAACTCAATACAATCGTTTGTTATTATATCTCCCTTACAAAGTTTTTTTACAGCCACAATGCTCCTTCTCATGCCTTTCGCATTTCGTATTTCTATATCGACAGGTTCTTTTCGTCCAGAACCTAATGTTTGCTCTGCCTCACGAATATAATTAACGAGTTGTTTAAATGATTCTGGTGTCTCAGAAGAAGAATGATCTGGCCCCTCTAATTTTTTATCCAATGTAAAATGCTTTTCAATAATTTTTGCACCCAGTGCCACTGCTACAATGCATGCTGTATGTGTTTGAGTGTGATCTGAATAGCCCACATGAAGATTAAATGCACAATTCATTGTTTTTATTGAATTTAAATTTGCATGCTCTGATAATGAAGGATAATTGGTTGTACATTGCAAAAGAATTAGTTGGTCATCGTTTCTTATCTGCCGGAAAATTCTTACTGCTTCATCTACTTCACTAAGTGTTGCCATTCCAGTAGACATTAATATAGGTTTTCCCTTTTCTGCAACATATGAAATAAAATCAGGTTCAACAATATGTATTGATGAAAGTTTAAATGCATCAACACCTAACTGATCCAATAGGTCTACATCCTTTTTATTGTATGGTGTCGACAAAAACATGATGCCTGTTTTATGGCAAAATTCTATTAATTCTCTATGAGCGTCCTCATTCAATTCTAATTTTTTAAGCATTTCCAGTTGTGATTCATTAAAATTTGTTGTTTTGGTCTGATATTCTGCTTTTGGTGCATCATTTACAACCACTCTTTCAGCCTTAAATGTCTGAAATTTCACACAGTTTGCACCTGATTTATTAGCTTCACTGATCAACTCTTTTGCTAACGATATATTACCATTGTGGTTAACTCCTGCTTCAGCAATAATGAAAACCTGTTGATTTTGACCAATAAGATGTTGCCCTATTTTTATTTCATTTGTCATTTTACATTGGCCTCCCAATTAATAACTTCTTTTGTAATGGGTTGTAAAGCATCAATATTATTATTTATCGTTTTTCCTTCAATCGATTGGAAGTCAGATGGTGAGAGGTTTGGTATTCATCATCAGAAGATACGACAATTGAGCTAAAAACACCAGATTGTATAGCAGCTTCAACAGTATATGAAAAAAGTGGTTTTCCATTTAAGGGAAAAATATTTTTTCTTGGTGTTCTTTTAGAACCTCCTCGTGCAGGGATAAAGCACAGTGTTTTTTAATCCATTGGTTACATCCTTTGAAATTAGTTTTTTGATTTTTCGACAGCATCTAAAATCGTGTCAATAACATGTTGAACCTGATCATCTGACATCCCGACCCAACAAGGAATATCAATAAACTGGTTAAATATTTTTTCGGAATTAGGGAAATCGCCTTCTTTGTATCCATACATTTTTTGATAAATGGGTTGCAAAGGAATAGGCGGAAAAGATAGCCGGTAGTCTACACCATTTTCAATCATTCGCTCAGCCAAGCGATCACGGTTAACACTTTCATCAAGCATCAAACAATACATGTACCAACTATGACGTGACACATATTCAGGAACATATGGCGGCTGAATCAAGGGATGATTCAAAAAAGCATTCGTATATGCCATTGCCAGCCTATTTTTTTCTTTCATAATAAATTCAACTCGATTCAGTTGGGGAATACCAATCGATGCAACAATATCTGTCATTCTATAGTTATGACCAATCATCACATGGACATATCGTTCTGATTGTCCTTGATTTCGAATACATTGACAGATCTTAGCAATATCATCATTATTTGTGGTAATAATGCCCCCTTCACCAGTTGTGATATTTTTATTGGCAAATAATGAAAAAGAATGAACAAGGGCCTGACTACCAACGAGCTTGTCTTTATATTTTGCACCTAACGATTCAGCGGAATCAGAAATTAAAGGTATGTCATGCTTTTCTGACAGGGCATTGAGGGTATCAAAGTCAACGGGCATACCTTTTAAATCAACACTCATAATTGCTTTTGTTTTTGGGGTTATTTTGCTTTCAAATGTTTCAGGGTCGACAAGAAAGGTTTTTTCATTTTCCTCAACAAAAACAGGTTTTGCACCACAAAATACAACGGCATTTGCAGAACTGATATATGAAAGCGAAGGGACAAGTACTTCATCTCCAGGTTTTACATTTAAAGCTAAAAGTGCTGCATGTAGCGTTGCTGTTCCATTTGAAAAAGCAACCGCATGCTTCACAGAAAGATAATCCTGAACGATTGATTCAAACTGTTTAACTCTTTTTCCCATTGAAATCCATCCGCTTTTAACCTGATTGTAAACAGAGTCAGCTTCTTCTGTATCAATAAAAGGTTGGGCAATCGGTATAAACGTCATCATTAAATCTCCATATTTTTTTTATAATAGTTATAATACCATGAGACTGTATGCTTTAGCCCCTCTTTAATATTTATCTGAGGTTTAAAACCTTTGGATGACAACTTTGATATATCGGGGCATCTCCTGACTGTACTTCCTTTACATAATTTTCCTGGAACAATAGTTACATCAGTATCCATAATATTTGCAATTTCAGCAATTAAATCTTGTATTTTTATTTCATCTTGTCGACCAATATTAAAAATATCTTTATTGTGTGAATGATCAACAGATAAAATAATTCCATTAATGGCATCATCAACATAACAAAAGCTTCTCGTCTCGTTACCTGTTCCCTGAATATGAATGATTATTTTTTGGGAATTCTGATTTTTTATTGATTTCATAATGTTCAGTATAATTTCAGGTATCACATGATCAAACCCCATACATGGCCCGTATATGTTATGAGGCCTGAATATTATCCTTTTCATTTTTTTTTGGGGCGCATAATGAAGTGTCAGCAGTTCCCCCATAAGTTTTGTTCCACCATAAGAATATCGAGAATTAAAAACATCCGGTACAATCCCCTGGACCTTTTCAGTTGTTGGGATATGGTCCGGTGTTTGATAAATTTCCGAACTGCTGGCATAAACAAAATTTACAACTGAAGATGGTGCAGCATCCATGATGTTCAAATGGCCTTTAAGGCCAACGTCCATAACCAGTTCAGGTTTTTCATAAAAATTTCGGGTTCCATTGATAAATGCCAGATGATAAATTGTGTGAATATCGCAAACAGCTTTTTTTACATCTGACAAATCTCGGATATCTCCTTCATAAAACTCAATATTTGAATTATTTTTAGGAAGATTATTATTCTCTCCTCTGAAATTATTATCAAAAACTCTTACGAAATTTCCTCGTTCTAATAATACGCGCACGAGATTCGAACCAATGAAGCCAGTTCCGCCTGTTACCAATATTTTAGTCATTTCCTAAGCCTCCATAAATTATCCCTTGATGACGTTTGAAGAAAAGTGGATCAAATATATACCATGTGTCAATGATAACTGCTGGCTTATTCATTGAGTTAAGACAATTGACAAGATCAATATTTGAATAACTTTTGTGATTATTCAGAAAAATAACAGCATCTGCATTCATAAATGCACCTTCTATGGATGTTGGTTTTATTCCTAAGTGTTCTATTTCTTCATCAGTAACAATTGGATCATATGCAAATATATTGTTTTTATTGGGTAATGCTTTCCAAAAAGACAAAGAGGTTGAATCTCTTAAATCAGATGTTTCAGGATTTCCTTTGAATGCGAGTCCAATAAGGCTTATTTTGGAGGCGACGTTTAAATCTTTTCCAACCTGTTTCATCAATTTTTCTAATTTTAGTGTCAGAAGATCCGGGCCTAATTCATTAATTTTTCGTGTGACATTAATAAGATCTATGTGTATATCGTTTTCCTCAAATACAGATTTTAAGATGTGAGGATCTTTTGAAAGGCAAGGGCCACCAACTCCAGGTGAAGGTTTTGGAATAATATTTCTGTGATAGTTAAAATTGACAGCATCAATAATTTCGTGAAGATTAATGTTTAATTGCTCAGCAAGAAGAGCAAGATAATTGGAAAATGCAAAAAGATGGTCTCTAAAAGAGTTGTCAATTAATTTCGCAAATTCGGAAGATTCCAATGACCCAACATTCAACACGGTATTGGTAATTGTACTAAATAATTGAGAGGTTAACTCATAAGAGGTTCTATCATGACTACCAATTATCTGCGGATTTGTTTTTAATTCCTGAAGTGCAATTCCTTCTGCTGTTCGTTCGGGAGCAAATGACAAAAAGAAATCTTTGCCACATTTGAGTTGAGATTTTTTTTCCAGTATAGGAAGAACTGTACTACGTGAACAACCAATTGGAACTGTAGAACGTAACACAACAAGATCACCTTTTTCTATTTTTGAGGCAACAGTTTCTGCAGCTTTTGTTATAGAATTGATATTGGGTTTTTTATTATTCTGTTTGAGAGGAGTACCCACTGTAATAATATAAATATCAGATTTTAGGAGAGAAACATCGTCAATAAATTTAATTGATTTGTTTGAATGAAGCTTTAAATAATTTTCCAAACCATTTTCATAAAAAGGAGGTATTGAATTTTCAAGCTTTTTTATGGTGTCGGAATTTAGATCATATCCTAAAATCTTGAAGCCGCTGTCTGCCAGTAATAATCCTAAGGTTAAACCAACATATCCCATCCCAATAATTGCTACTGTACGATTTTTAATTGAAATTTGCGAATTTTTTTCTTTAAAATCGTAATAACCAACGAGAATGTTTCTTTCATCAATAATAGGAATGATTCGAATACGAATCGAAAGCATTTTTTCAATTTCTTTTTGAGTTGTCTGCAAGTTAAGAGCAACAGGAGAATGGTTAACGGCAACATTAACAGATGAATCCAACTGATTCCCAGCAATTAAACTTCGTCTGATATCACCATCATTAACAACACCAACTAACTCCATATGATCATTCACACAAATCAAGTGTTTTTTCTTGGTGTTCTCAAGTTGGATCAATGCATCATATATTGTTGAATTTATATTGATTACAATGTCATGTTGTTTATTAATTTTCATCGTTTGTTAGCTTTCTGGGTCTATCCGAACCTCTCAACAGCTTTTTTTTAAATATGTTAAATCAAGGCAGTCTTTTCCGATCCATTAAGATAATTAAAGTATAAGAAGCAGGCGGATGTCTTTTGCAGGATTTTTGGAGTGGACACCCTAAAAATGGGAGCGGAAAAAATGTTGGAAAAGGTATCCGCCTGCTTCTTATACTTTACTTGTACTTTCATTGTTAATTCTTAGCATAACATAACTCAACAAAAATTCTGTGCAAATCTTTATTGATTTATGAACAAGGTAAAATTAGCTCCGAACGTTATATTTCATATAGTTGTTGTATCTTTCATTTTGAGAAGTTCGGATATAGCCAGCTTTCTATCTAAATAATGAGTATATTTTCGAATGCTTTCTAAATCGCTGCCCCTGGATTCAATCGTTATTGGAATTGACGTTAGATTCTCATTCGCAATAAATTGATCCATCCATGAATTATGTTCAGGAACAAGATGAATATCTTTTTTACCATCATTATCAGATAAATGTATTTCAAGAATTTTTTTTTTATATTTTTTCATTAATTCATTTAAAAAGAAATTTAAATTAAAATTTAACAAGTTCGCTGATAGATATGCATGGCCTAAATCAAGAAGAATGCCTAAATTGGTAAAGGAAGAAAAATACGAAAGGATTTGCTCCATATCTTCCAATGTACACATTAAAGAAAAATTTTGTGTTGAACTTTCAGGAAACAAATTTTCAAGGCCAATTTTAATATTGAATTTTGAGGCATAATCGCATAAAATTTCAACAGATTCTATGAGAGAACTTATCGCAATATCACGGTTTGCATTAACAGAATCCCGATCGGGTAAAAAAGATTCTCCATCATGGCTTAAATGCAAATCGGTGAGGTAACCGGTATGAATGGTATAAATAGGAGATTCGAGAAGGGAAGAAATCTTGATACTTTCTTTTGAAAATTCAACACTTTTTTTTCGAAGCACTTTATCATGTGATGATATATTTAGTATAAAATGCTTTTCAGGTGGTGGGAAATAATTATGTACCAAAAAGTTAAAGGCATATTTTTCTTTATAATCCAACAAATCCTCAATACAGCTTTCAGTATAATGGCATCCGCCACTTAATTCAATATTTTTAAAATCGTATTTTAGAGCGACGTCTAAAACTTCTGAAATTTGTTTTTTTCTAAAACATGAACTTGATACATAAATCATAATGAAAATTCATTTACAGATCTGTAGGAACAATCCGCTGTCTCTTTGTTCCAATTTTTTGGATTTTTAGGATCACTGGGATATGATTGTACGCCTTTGCCGGATAAGATCCACTGACAAAATCTTTCTTTGATAAGGTCTGATTTTTTAATTTTATCAAAAATTTTATAAAACACTTCAGAGCCTTGTCTATTATTAGAAATGGAATAACCAATTCTTAACATTTTGTCGTTTAAAATGGATTCGAGCAATAACAAATCCTCAGGTAATATTTTTTCTTTCCAGAGATCTTTAAAGGATGTTGAAATCATGTTTACATTATTGACAAAAGCTGAGTTACCTTTCCAATTATTTCCTTGCCGATCTTTATACTGATTAAAATCTAACATAAGTGGTGTAAATTCAATTTGTAGGAAATCACATATTATTTTACAATATCGAATAGGGTTGTCAAGAAAGTCTTCATATTTATAAACAAAAAAGGAGTTCTCAGACAAGTTTTTTTGGTATTCAAAGATCGTATCCAAAAGATCAAGGTATGCAAAAATACTATCAAGGTAATTAGGATCGGGTTCGTGTGTAAATTTTTTAAAAGAACATAGAACAGCTCTTGGATCACGAATAGTTAGTATTACTTTTCCTTCTGGAAACATCTCCAAAAAATCAGGGATTTCTCTCCAAGCCACAAGCGTTTTTTCTCCCCATCTCCTAGCATTTGTATTTAAAAGCAATAGTGTTTTCATCAGGGAATCATAAATTATTCCATAATTGATACGTTGTTCATTATTTAGCATATCCATAACGACATCTGGATTAAAAGACAGACCATGACGTTTATAAATTCGCTTGTTTACATGAGATAATAATTGTTGAATATTATCATCGGTCAAAGGGTTATATCTTTGATAACAAAATCTCATAAAATGAACAGTTTCATAAGTCACCGCAAGTTCCGGATGAGCATCAAGAACTCTTGTCAACAATGTTGAACCTGATCTGTAAATACCTGTAATAAATATTGGTGATATGTTCAATTGATTAAATCCAGTCTTCCTGATTGTATTGACAAATTTTTGGTATTTTAAAATTATCACGAGCAGAGTATACAGCTACAGTTGTATTTCCAATATCATCGTTCGCTGCAAAACCAATGCAAGATAAGCTGTCCAATAAAAAACTATGGGCATCTAAAGGATATGTCCAGGCGGTTTCAGAATCAACAATAAAATTATCGTGGTAATAACAATTGTCTTTCGTTTTAATAGAAAGAAATGGTTGTATTCCCCAGACAGGTTCATTGCTATATACTTTGAAATATTTTTCAGTAATTTCAGCATTAAATTTAATAGGATCAGAACGTTTTAGTTTTAAACAGGCTCTAAAATCTTCAACAGGGTTAGCCCATCTGTATTTAACATCAGGAAATTTTTGAGATACCTTGTGTATCATTGCAACAATATTTTGCGTTTCTTTTATTAGATTTCTGAAATCGTGATTGGTATAAGCCATTAAAACAGGATTGTTTTGAGCGTGAGTAAA
>Ga0272440_1002025_pt1 | contig 16091 bp, 15 predicted proteins | sample SSMMMBAug17_FD_192440 | JGI IMG/M metagenome (GOLD analysis project Ga0272440, IMG submission 192440) | Marine sediment archaeal communities from Little Sippewissett salt marsh, Falmouth, MA, United States - SSM-MMB-Aug17 | ecosystem: Environmental > Aquatic > Marine > Wetlands > Sediment ... | reverse complement strand
TTATGTCTAAAAATAAGAAAAAGGGGTTATTGTTTTTATCTTAAATATGAGAAATCTGATTATATTTAAAGTCTTTATTTCATAGTAAATATTACTTAAATATGAGAAATCTGATTATCACTTGTTATGTCTAAAAATAAGAAAAAGGGGTTATTGTTTTTATCTTAAATATGAGAAATCTGATTATATTTAAAGTCTTTATTTCATAGTAAATATTACTTAAATATGAGAAATCTGATTATCACTTGTTACGGTGATAATATGAGAAATCTGATTATTTTAGGCCAGGAAATATTATATTAAATTTAAATCTCTAAACTGTTTAAGTTCATCAACATCAAAATCACAAGCATCTTTTCTTTTTTCACTTTTTAATTTTTCCCAATTTATTGAATTAAATGGAATTTCAAAATTATTTAATTTTTCAATTGCGTTTTGCGTTCCATTTTTACCAGCTTCATCATTATCAAACCATATTTTTATTTCTGGAATTTTAATTTTTGAGTTTATGTATTTAATTATTTGTATCTGTTTATCAGAGAGGTTTGCGGTAAGTGTTGAAGCAACATTTAATATTCCAGCCTCATATAATTTAGCTACGTCAAAACATCCTTCTACAATGATAAGACCGTATTTTTCAACTTGTGACATCACTTGTGATGACAAAAGAATACTGTCTATGTTGTATAGAGCTGAATTTTTATGAAACCCAGAGTATATGCGCCATTTTCCACCTTCATTAACTTGTTTTTCTGAGATTGCACGTCCCATATGGGTTAATATTGTTGGTTCTATTTCTGACCCGATTTCTTTAACACCTCTTACTTGAAAAACTATACGACCTTTTAAATTGCTTTTGCTGGACATGGGAAGGAAGCCAAATCGGAGTTTCTCGCATGTTGCTTGTGATAATCCTCTTGCTGTTATTGCTGGATGATTTGGTTTAAGGTAGGGAAGTAGACTGTATTTTTGAGGTAGTTCTATGTTTTTTCTTTCTTTTATCACTTCATATTTTCTTTTTAGTTTTGGTATGGTACGAGTTTTTGTTACAAGTGTTGACGCTAAACCATAGTCTAAAGCTATGCGACCAGCTTTGTATATATTTACATTATTTAATTTTGCGATCAGTTCTAAAGGTCCGCCTCCTTCATTCATTCCATGATCAAACCATCTCAAATCATCTTTCATTATTTTAAAACTTGCTTTTGTTTCATTTCTAAAAGGGGATAAGCACCAAATTTCATTTTCTGTCTCTTTAGTTACACTTATTCCAAGTGTGCTTAAAAGGTTTTGTACATTTGTTATGCTGTTTCTGATTTTTTGTAGTTCATCTGGTTCTATCCACATCGTATTTTTCATAAGTCAAGTATACCTTAATTTGATATTAAGAAAAAATATTATAGAATCAACAGGTTAAGCTTTGTAATTAAACTATATTAAGAAAGGAGATTCTATTGAAAAAAATATCAAAAAACAAATCTTTGATAAAGAAAGATGATTTTATAACCCTTTTAAAGATTGCTTTAAAAGATAGGGTTTTAATGCTTGACTGTGGTCATCGTTTTTGTATGCATCACCTTAGCAATACTTTTGTATTAACAGCAGATGGAGAAATCCTTTGCCACAATTGTTATAACTAAGGTTTTGCATCGAGCATGATCATAATAAAAAGGGAAGGGGAATTTTTATTTTACAATCCCCTTCCTTCCTCTTCTTTATATTATACCAGTTGGTTATATTGGCTGTGCTCTTTCCGTTTCTTTTCTTAAAGTTTTATTGTCACAAGTGACACAAGTTATTGTTTTTACTTGCAATTATTTTAACTACTGATATATTAGAGGCAAGATTGCGTTTCGGATGCCGAAACGCCCGGCAAATAAATTTGCCTAATCTTGGTCGGGGGGATTATCCCCCCCGACACCCCCCCAAAAAAAACAGGAGATTTATATATGAGTTTAGATAAGATTTCATTGTCTAAAAAACAATACGATAAAAAGCGTAAACGTATAGATTTAACTCTATCCCCAGAAGAAAAAGAATGGTTTGCTTCTCATGCTTCTAAACGAGATGAAAAGTTAGCAGCTTTTGTAAAGAAGTTAGCAATTATGCAGTTGAAAAAGCAAAATAAGTATATGCCAACAGATGAAGAAAATAAAAATGTAAAGGAGCTTATAAGAAACCTTAGAGCAATAGGAAATAATATAAATCAGATTGCTCACGTTGCCAATATTTATAAAAAATCATCTATGATTAATTTTATTAAGCTTAGAACAAAGGTTTCAGAAATGGAGAAGCTTATAACAAGTTACTACTCAAGGAAAATTTGAAATGGTTATTAAATCCATGAGTCGTAAAAATAAGAAAAATCGTAATTTTTTACGTCTTGTTAAATATATTGGAAAAGACACAAGTTACGAGCGTATTTCTTTAAATATTAGTACTCCAGATATTTTAGACTATAAATCTATAGCAAATGAGTTTAAGGATAATGTGTCTTTATGTAAAAGACAGACAAAAGAAAGTGTTCAGGTATATCATGACATTTTAAGCTTACACCCTGACGATTATGAGAAAGCCACACCAGCTATGTTATATGATCTTGCTTTTAAGTGGTTGGAGATTAGAAAAGTTATTGATACTGATCTTATTTATGACAATAAGGGTAGAGTAACAAGTGTTGTTACTGGTGGTTGTTTGGTATGGGGTAACATCCATGATGAGAGCCAAGCAGATAGAGTAAAAAATTATCATATACATCTTATGATCTCTCCAAATAAATTGGGAGAGACTAAACGAGTACGTTTAACAAAGCATCAGTTTAGAAAGGGTTTATTAGAATTAGAGAAGTATCAACAAGAAATGTATCCGGAGCTCTCTAATTCTATAGTTATGAATAAGATGATGGAAAATAGTCTTTCTAAAACTAAAGCTACAAAAAGAAGTGAAATAGAGAAAAAGATGCAGAATAGACTTAATAAACAAGATCAAGATAAATCTAAGCCCAAAAGAAAAACTAAGGTGCAGGAGATTAGAGAAATTTTTACAAAATGTCTGAATAAAGCTAAATCCAAGCAAGAACTTGTGACATTGTTATATGAAAATGGTCTTGTTTGGCATGAGCGAGGTAAGAAAAAAACAATTAGCCTTGAGGATAAAAGAAAATTAAAAAGTAAACGTTATAGGCTTGATCGTTCTCTTGGTCAATTAGATTTATTTGTTAACAAAATAGAAGAATGGGAAAAAATAAATAAGCGAAAAAAAGAGTTACAAGTTACAATTGATTATCAAGAGAAAAAACGTATGAAAGAAAGAGATAGTGTTGAAAAGTTACTGTAATTTATTACAGTAATAAAACTGTAATTTTTATGGTTTGTACAGTAAATTTTAATGAGGTGTTTTATGTTTAGAATTTTTAGGAGAAAGACAGAGCAATTAACTCAAATTAAAGAAGATCAATCTTTGATTAATAGTGTCTTTTATGAATGTTTGCCAAAGGCAGAATCTAAAAAAACTTTTGAGAAACTATTAAGTAATAAAGGACTTTCTCTCTATGAAATTATAGAGGACGAAGGTAATAAAAAAAAGAGATATAAAATTGCTATGTTTGGCAGTAGTTTTGAGGTTCAAGCTATTTTGTATGATTGTTTGTCCAAGGCTAAATCTCAAACCGATTTTGAGAAACTCCTAAGTGAAAAAGGCTTATCTTTATATGAAATCATTGAGGATGGCATTGTTGAAAATGGACAGGACAAAAAGTTTAATTATTCGCTTGAGTTGTTTTCTCTTTATAATGATAAATCTTTGGAGTGGGAAAAAACAAGAAAACGTAAGGAAGAATTAAAGAGAACAGTTCAAGAGATACAGAATAATAAAGAAATAGGCAGAGAATTATAACTGTATTTTAACTGTAAAATTAACCGTACTTTCTACTGTATTTTTTACTGTTTTATTGATGACTTTACACTTGTTCTACCGTTTGTTTTGCAATATATGAAGCGTTTAAAATCTCATTTTCATTAGCTTGTATTTGTAAATTTGAAACATTACATTCTGTGTCTTTATTGTCTTTGTTTTCTTCTATTTCATCTAAATTGTAATTAGATAAATCAATTGTTTTGTCTATGTCATTTATTTCAGGCCAGTTTGGTTTATAGTTTTTATTTCCTTTAATCTTTTTTAATCTTCTGTTTTTGTTAGCAGATTTGAAAGGCACTTTTAAAGGTTTTTTATTTGTGCAAATAATAATAGCTTCCTCGTTAAGCATGCGTATTTCCGGAGGTGTTATTAGTGGTTGCTCTTTGATGTATTTATTTTTAGGGTCTTTAACTTTAATATTTCCTAATAGTTTTGATGTTGTCTCTGGTATTGTGCCGCTAAGTCCAGGGCATATTATCTTTGTAGAGCAGTTTTCAATAATAATGTCAGATGCTTTATCATATTTATTCTTTATCTGTGATAAAGACTGAATTATTAAGCTGATACTCACCTTGTATTCTCTGATCTGGCTGATAATGCTATCAAAGTCAGGTATCTTAGAAATATTACCAAACTCATCGAGTAAACAATAAACAGGCAAGTCGTTTTTATCTGGTATTTTGTCCATTAATGAGTTGAATAGATCAGTGAAAAATAACGACATAAAGTGATAAAACCGTTGAGCCCTTCCCGGAGGTATCAATATAAAAATAGCTGTTTTTTCTTTTCTTATCTTATCGAGTGGTAAGTCATTTGTTGAACTTATGATGTTTAATTCTGGTGATATTAATTTAGATAATGCTCCACCTGCTGTGGATGCAATTCCACTTAAAGTCTTTTCACCTGTGCATATATGAGCATGAAATTTATTAAACAAGTAATCATCGGTTATATTTTCTGCCATAATAGCTGATAACTGTCCTGCTATTTCTTTGTTACTTGCCGCACTACCCATTTTGTCTATAAGAATACTTAGATTTTTTAATGTTTTTATGGATTCATCTTGAAGATTAAGCAGTAGACTTGAAAAATAATTGATCATGGGTATCGCATTGTCCTTCCAAAACTCCTCTTTATGGCTTGAAAGTATTGCGTTTGCTATGGAATCAATTTTTTCATAGTTATCCTTACATCTTGTTAAAGGGTTGTAATGGAACGACTCAGAGGGGTTTATCATATTTAGTGCTGTTACATTAAAACCCCTCTTAGCTAAAACAGAAGCGTATCTATTAAAAGTCGTACCTTTTGGATCAGTTATTACTAAAGAACAATTGTCTATTTGCGCTAAATTCGGCCATAACATAGATTGAGTTTTACCAGCACCAGAGGGAGCGATCATTAAAAGATGTTGCATAGATATTCTTTCGCTTAATCGTCCTCTATCAGAATCAATAATAATTCCTGTATTAGATTTTTTAAGGAATTTTCTTTTTTCACGTTTAGTCATGAAACCGATCTTGTTTTTACTTCGGCCAAATATAAGCTTAAATATAAATTTAATCATTTCAAAAATTGTCAGTATTATAAATATTAATATTTCCTTAAATATAGAGTTGACATTATAACTTGTTATTCTATAGATGCTATATATAAGACCGAAGTAAAAAACTATTAATAGGAGTATTATTCTTAATAAATCAATCAAAATTTAGAATCTCCGGCGTTTAGGTTTTAGTTGATAAAGTAAGAATAAAGAACCAATTATAGCAGTTATTATTAGCTGTATTTGTGTCATTGAACCTACAAAATGTAGAATTATATTAAGAATAATGAGATTGACTATTACCTTTTTGAAGATTGGTAAACCTGCCTTTCCAAGTATTATCATTATTATGGCTAAAGCTAAGCTTAGGTGAAATATTGTATTGCTTATTTGGCTTATAAGTTCGTTCATTTTATATATTCCTTTCTATTTGTTTGTTATTAGTTTCAAATCTTTGTTTCAAAGTATTTATCAATTGGGCTTTTTGATTTAATTTTTTTTCCTCAATTTTTAAAACCTGCTTTACTTCATTGTTTGGGAATGCAAGTATTTTTTTTTGTTGAGGTAAAAAGGTCGATATTATGTAATCCCATGATATTTTCATTTCTTTTCCTTTCTTCCAAACCAAGCAAGCCTTTTTTTCTTTGGCTGAGTATCTTGTTTATCAAGTATTACAAGACCATTGCGCTTTGTTTCAATTATTGAGTCTTTATAAAAGATCAAGGCTTTGTCTATAACATCAGAGTAGTTTGTTGATATATCGTCTTTTTTTTCTTCTAAAAAATTATATGCTTTTGTTGATAAAAAGACGGTAACAGATTGTTTGCCTTCTGAGGCTTTTTTAAGCCTGTATTTTTTTTGGCGTTCTTTTCCTGTTTTCATTTTCAATCCTCCTGCATTGCTATTGCTTGGGATTGAATAAACTGATATAGATTAATTTCTTTCCATGCTTTCGACCTATACCTATTTTTAAAATCATTACCTTTGCTTTGTTGAGTTATTTCAAAGGGGATGTAATAAGGGCAATTGTTATTATCTATTATTATTTTGATTTGTCCTCTGACAATTAATCTTTTAGGATAATTACTAAAATTATTTAACCATAGCTCTACATTTTTAAGGTCAAGATTGTTGATGTGGATGTGCTCAAAGCCATTTTTAACGCCTGATATGTTTGTTTCAAAGTCTTTGGAGAAAAAAGCCTTTTGAATACCTTCCTGATAATATCTGTTTTTCCAGTTTACTGTTATCGCTTTTGGCTTTATCAATAGGTAAGTGTCTATATCTGCGGAACTACCATTTGTTGTTTCCCAAGTAGTTTGAATATTAATATTGCTTATTAATGTATCGTTTTGTTTGTACCTTTTTATTTTACGCTTTTTTTTGATTGTTTTAGGGTGTCTATCTGGTTCATGAAGTACCAAAAATTCTGTATCAGTGTGGTCAATGGTATAAAATTGAGATTGTAAATCTTCTTTGATGCGCTCATAGGCTTTGATGTCTGGTGTAAATGTTATTAATTCACCACCATGTAATGAGATAAATAACCCCCAGAAACGTTCAACACCTTCTCTATGTTTAAGATTTTTAAAGGGGTCTTTTGTAAAGATCATATGAAATTTGATATTTCTAAAAACTTTTGCGTTTTCTCTATCTACTTTGAAAGGTGTATCCATTACAAATGCCGCATCAGAAAGCCATCCAGAGCCAAAGTCAAATTTTGGATTTTTACTTTTGTATATGGGAGAGCCTATTAAGACGATTTCTATTTTTTTATTTTCAATTATAGAAATTCTGTCTTTTAATAATTTGAAAAACCTCGGTAGGTTTAGGTTTCCACTTGTATTTTCAGGTTTTTTATCTTTATAGTAGATTAATATTTTTCTTAATTGGTCTGATATATATTGTTTTCTTAGTTTTGATGTTAATGTAATATTGTCTGGATATTTGAAGTAGGCGACCTCTCTTAAGTTGTCAGTATCTATTAGGCTTAGCTCGTCTCCGCTGTTCATTTCGCTTGTTACAATATTTAGAACAACCTGTAATGCCTCACCCGGTTTTTTTTGTTTGGTTAATATTGTTGATGTTTCTTGGAATGGTGAAATTCCAACTATGATAAGTGTGCTTGAGTTATGGTTTCTTGATTGAGCGGTGTTTTGACAGCAAGAAACCGCTAATACTATTGTTAAAAGTGTAATTATTCTTTTTTTCATATCTTTAAAACCTCCTAATTTCTATTGTTTCTGATTGTGCTTGTTTGTTTTTCTTTGTGGAGCTTTGTTAAAGTTGAAATAACATTTAATTTATATTCCTTTTCTATCTCTGGTACTAATCTCTCAAAGTGGGATGGAGCACTAACAACTTCGGAGTATTCACCAATTCTTTTTCTAACACCGTCTATTTCATTGGATATTTGAATGTATGCAGGGTTATCTTCAACAGAAATATATGATTTAGTATGTGAGTGCATACGAAATTCATAATTTATATACATAAAGATTAATGAAGGTATAAGAAATTCTAACGACGTTTGGGTTGTTGTGAATATAAAGTCTATAAATTCTGCGCTAAGCCCAAATAATTCTGGTGGAGCTTCTAAGAGTGCATTAACATCTATACCTCCATTTTCACCCATCAATCCTGCTGTCTTTGAAAACAAAATAGACCAGATAATTATGTCTATTATTGTTATTATTATGATAATAGAATGGTAGATTTTTCTGGAGAAGTCATCAAAGTTTAATATATTAGGGCCGAACTCAAAAAATAATGCTATGCCTATATATATCGCACCTATCCCCCATGCTGATGATGGATTTGTTGCAAATACTGGGAAACTGGAAATAGCCATATTACGGGCATTAAAAGTTGCCCATGCTATTAATACTATTGCTGCTATTCCAGAAATAACACATATTACAATTTTATGAATCTCCCACGGGATACTTATTTTAGCTTTATTCTGAACTATTGTTTCAATCTTTGCTGATAATTTACGTCTCTCTTTCTCTAATCCCGAGACGATTTTCTTTTCCTCTTGTAAAAACTCTGATGCTTTTACTGAATTGTCATGAAGCTTCTGTCTATTTGGTTCTATAAGTTCCCTTCTAATTTTTGCTATATGATGATTAACAACTTGATCCACTAATTCATCTGAGAGATTTTCAAAAATATTAATTTCATTGTAACGACCACTGTGAGATATCTCTATATAACTATAATCAATTGGATGTTCGCTGAAATACTCAAAGTTATGGTCATAATCCTCATAAGAAATACCTGCTTTTTTGTTTGTTTTTGTTGTTTGTTTTGCTTCTTCCAAACTACACCTCCTATTCTTTTTATAAATTAATAATTTAATGTTTTCCATGATAAGAAAACACTTGTCTGGTATGGGTTTGTGTACCCATTTTTAAACTTTAAGTTGTTTACTTGATAAAAAAGAATAGAGGTGATAAACTTGCGGGCAGTGGAATTTAATGACAAGTCTTTTAGCGGAGAGAAGTCGTTAAGTTTCCGTTGTTTGCTAAGGACTGAGTTTACTCAGTCTCGCAAGTTTTACACTTCCTATAGGTCAGGGTTTTTATTTATATAAAATCCTGACCTTTTCTTTTTTATCAAACCATTTGGCTTCAATAAAAGATAGTTCTGTCTAATTTGTCAAGTTAACAAATTCTTTAACTCCAGGGAGACAATCGTAATTTTCTAATTCTTCTTTTTTTATCCATCTTATTTCGTTAACATGATGATCATCTTGTATGACCTGATCTTTAGATAATAACTTACACTCAAAACACATGATTACTGTGTGTTGTTCAAAATCAGGATATTGCCATCTACTTGTCCATGTTTTTGGTAATAGCTTAAAAGCATTTACTTTGTAACCTGTTTCCTCGAAAATTTCTCTTTCGAGAGATTCTTCTGGTTTTTCCCCGAAATCAACTTTACCTCCTGGTATTTCCCATTTTCCATCAGCATTGGGTAATTCTTCTTCTTTTCTATTAACAAATAAAATTTTTCCTTCATCGTCTTTTACGACACCGGTGAATACATGTATTAGTTTCTTATACACTCGTTGATTTTAGCATTTTTTCAGAAGAAATAAGTATTAATTCTGCTAAAGCTTTTATAACCGTTTTTGTACTTGCGCCGTTTGTCATTTCGCTTAATGCAATGGGTTTTCCGTTATAAGTATGAATAGCGTTATATCTCGTTCTATCTTTTAATATTTTATATATTTCAGATTGTTCATTAATATTAAACTCTTTAGATAAATCTAAAACGGTATCGTAAGTATTATCGATATTAAATTTTAGATCATCTCTAAGTTTTGTTCCCGGATAAACTTTTGCGGGAACAGGACTAAATCTAATCAAGCTTCCAGCAATTTTTTTTAATTCTTTGACTAATTCAATAGTTTTTTGTAGATCGGCGTTTGTTTCACTAATAAAACCAACCATCAAAAATCCTTTTATTTTTATTCCCCTTTTAGCTGCTTCTGTTACTGTTTTAACTATTTGATTTGGTGTTGTTCTTTTTTTCATAATATCCAATACTCTTTGAGAACCGGATTCTATACCTATTTCGATTTCTTTGAGCCCTATAAGTTTTAAATTATCCCATTCTTTTTTCTCTAATGTACTTAGAATATTTACTCTTGCATTAGCTTCAAACCCAAAGTTTGTATAATTTAAACCTAATGAATTGAATATGTTAAATAAATATTTTATTCTTTTTTTTGATACGAATAATAAATCATCTAAAAATCGTACATAATTAACCCCAGAATCTATTAATAATTTTAATTCTTCTAAAATTGATTCATTACTCCTAATCCTTATTCTGCCTTTTGATATTAATCTTGCTGCACAAAAAGAGCATCTATAGGAGCAACCTCTTGATGACATAATATAGCTTTCTTTTGTTTTCCCATCATTCCATTCATTTGGGTCATTATCAAAAAAAGTTCTATCAATAATTAATTTATTTAGTTCTTCATTATTAAGATTATTTGGTGGGGTTGAAATTATTTCATTTCCTTTTGAAAAAGATATACCTTTTATATCTTCTTTTTTTATACCTGAAACAAATTCAGTAAGGGGTTTCTCACCCTCGCCGGTTGCTACAAAAGCGATGTATTTTCCTATATGTTTATCTTTTAATATTTGTTCAGGAAAAAGAATCGCATGAGTTCCACCAACTATTACACTGTGTTTATTAATATGTTCCCCCGCTAATTTTTTAATAATTAACTTCATGATGTAGAAATTAGGACTATGGCAATTAATACCTATAAAATCTGGTTTATTTTCTAAAATCATTTGAGTTGCTCTTTTAGGTGATAATCCAAGATATTCAGCATCAATCAATTTGATATTATTTTTACCAATAACATTGGATAAAGAAATTGCTATATATCCAAGTCCATATGGTGGTATAGTGTTATATTTTTCTACTCTGCCAGTTTTTGGGTATAAACATGTTGGCGTGTTTAAAAGAATTATTTTCATTTTTCCCCTCCTTAAACGTTTATTTATAATGGTTTACGTGTTCTCATGATAAGAAAACACTTGTCTGGTAAAGGCTGATGCACCCCTTGAAAAATTAAACTGTTTTTAGTTGATTAATCAGAATAAGGAAGGTAAACTGTGCAGGTGAGATTTAATGAGGTGTTTTGCTTGCTACGGCGTAACTCGTTAAATTTCCTATCTGCGCTAAGCGTTCTATCGCTTTAGTGTTTATTCCTTTAAGGCTGGGATTGTTTATTTTTTAAACAAAACCCCAGCCTTTCTTTTTTATCAACATTAATTTCAATCATAAAAGTTTAATAAACAAAGTTTTAAACCTTTAAATGAAACGTCATCTATAATTTCATATTCATCTTCTGGTAATTCCTTTTTTTTAATAATTTTTGTTAATTCTGAAATACATTTATTAATATGACTTAAAAAAGTTTCTATAGTCATATTTTCTCCATTAAATTTAGTTGCAGAGTAAATACATAAATTTTTCCCTTTTAATTTTTCTGCTTTTAATTTGGACTGTTTAAGCCATTCTATAACGGTATTAATAGTTTGTTTTGTTATAAAAGGGTTAAAATCCCATAAAATAGCAGCATAACAAAATAATACTCCGGGAGTATAACTTCTTAAAAATGTTGAATCGTCGTGAAGTTTGATAGCTTCATAAGCTCTATCTTCATAAAATAATAATTTCTCTTTAGGGTCTTTTAAATCTGGATGTAGCCAACCAATTAAAGAAAACATTTCGTTTGTAATGGTATCAAATATTTTGTGATTTTTTTGTAAATATGTTTTGGAGTTAAAAGAATCACAGGGAAAATTTTTATCATTAATGATTAGATTTTTTAGACTTCTTGTATATAACAACAAGAAAACTGATCGACTTCCAGTAGGAGAGAGATTTTTTGCTTTCTCAAAGATTGATTCTGTTTTATTTAATAATTTAATAATTTTATTTTTCACGTCTTCAAAAGAAAAAAAGCCCTTTTTAACAAATCTTATAATAGTTGTTGCATGTCCTAAAACTCCCAATGCGTATTCACAGTAATGGTCTTCGTATCGGTTTTCGCAGTATTCGTCAATATACTCAGCTTCTTTTTCTAAAGATTTAAAGTAAAGTTCAGATTTAGAATATGTATCTGATGTAACACCTTTATTCCAAAGGATTGATATTTTTAATGTTCTGGCTATTATATTTTTAGGTTCTCTTATTAATATAATTCTTACTATTTCACCTGCTTCAATAAATTTTTTTCTATAAAATAACGTTTTTGCGATCTCTAAGCCTAATAGAGTATTTTGTTTAGATTTAAAAAAGGTTACTATTGCGTTATTTTCGTTTTTTTTTTGTTTTTTTTGATTTCTTGAGACCCATAATAAATTCCTTAGTTTTTCATCTGATAATAATGCATCATCTTTTATCATATCAGGTATAAAATCCCAATAAAGAGTGTTCCATAAACCTTCAAGCCACCATACTTTTATAATTTCACCGCTTGCTATTAATTTTTCTTTTGGTGTTTGGCATGTTAATACTCTAATATCATTCATAACAACACATTGACGGGTAAAATCTGTAAGCCTTATTATTGGGTCATTTGGGATGTCTTCACTTAATATTCCTTGTATATGACTATAAAAATCATGATCGGAAAAAGTACCAGCTGCTATACCTATAAATAGAAATCGTCTTGAAGTATTATAGTCTGATAATAACCAACTTATCATTAATTTATAGCTTAATGAAATTGCTTTATTAATGCACTTTCCAAAAGTTATTGGATGATAAAATAGTTTATTTTCATCATTTTTTTTAAAAAAATCAATACATAATGTAGTTGTATTATATGCTTTAGCTTGTTCAACACTACCTAACTCTGCCTTAAAATCATTTTTATATTCATCTATTTTGTCTGTAAGCCATTCTACAATTTTATTATCAATTAAATCACCTCTGCTAAACAAACCAAGAGCTATTCTACAACCTTCTTTTTTATCCCATTTATCTTCTTTATTAATTTTATTAGTGCATAGATTTAATAGATTTTCATAGTTATACAAAAGGCCATACTCAGGTTTTTCATAACCAATCCATAATGATAAAGCTCTTAATGTATTTTTTTGTGCATTACTGGTATTTCCTTGTTTTAATCGTGTTATGTTTGAACCATCAATTTTAGTTATTTCTATTTTATTTTGTTTTAGAAAATTACTTATTGTATCAACAAGCTTTGCTATTGTACCTTCAAATTTGATAAATTCTGATAGATTCTCAATAAAATAAGAGAAAGATTCAACTTCATCTAATATATTATCATTTCGTTCGTTTATATTTGCTCCAATAAACGAACAAAATGATTCTGTATCATTATCTTGTATTAATTTATTTGAATATGCCCAGTTGATAATTAATTTTGATAACTTTAAACCGTTTTCTTGTTGTATAAAATCATCTAAAGATTTAGTTGTTGGAAAAATTGAAAAGACCGCATTTTGGACTCTATGCATTATTTAGTCTCCTTTTCTCCTTTTGTGAAATTTTCAATGTTTCAAGCTGAAATAGATTTCAGTTTGAAAACGATTATGTTCTGTAATTGTATGTTTTTTCTAAGATAAAGAAAAACACGTTGAATTATAAACTTGTAACAGATTAATTTTTCATGCTGAAACACTATTAATAACTTATTGATAATACTATTAATATTAATACAATAAATTAATATTAATTACAAATAAAAATTTATTACAAATAAAAAATATATAGTTGATGACAATTTTCAAAATTTTATATCTTGTGACAATTTTTTTATGCTATCATCACTCAAATGTAAAAATTTATTAATATTTCTTAAGTTTTTAGGATTTGGAAAACTTCCTATTTTTTTAAACATAACAAGTTTTTTTAGACGGTTTTGCACGTCTAATGAATTAAAGTCTTCGTGAAAATAAGTCATAATTTTTCCCCTTTCATTAATGGTTTATAAGTGTTTTGGTGTATTTCCATGATAAGAAAACACTTGTCTGGTATGGGTTTGTGTACCCATTTTTAAACTTTAAGTTGTTTACTTGATAAAAAAGAATAGAGGTGATAAACTTGCGGGCAGTGGAATTTAATGACAAGTCTTTTAGCGGAGAGAAGTCGTTAAGTTTCCGTTGTTTGCTAAGGACTGAGTTTACTCAGTCTCGCAAGTTTTACACTTCCTATAGGTCAGGGTTTTTATTTATATAAAATCCTGACCTTTTCTTTTTTATCTTCATTCTATTAAAGCCTCTATTTTGAATTTTTTTGTGCAGTTTATGGAGGTTTTATTTTATTTGTTTTTTCCATATTTTAGGAACTATAGAAAGTATCTCTTGATAATATTTAGTTCTGTTTGAGTAATACTTTATAGATTTTTTTATATCAGTCTCATTACAAATACAGCATTTTTTGTTATCGACAAACCCTGAGCCATAACATATTGGACATATTTTAGATATATCCCATATTATGTATGCTATTTCTAATTCTGATAATTTGTTTTGCAATTTGTTACATAATATTTTAAATAAACCACTTGGTTTTAATATAAAAATTAGGTCTTTAAGAAGTTGAAGTTGGTTTGTCATAAGTTGACCTCCGTTTTTTTATAATTGTTTTACACTTATATTTAGATTTTAGCTACTTAATAAAAAACGCAAAAATTGAATTTTGCGTTTTAAAAACGCAAATAAAAAATTGATTATTAAATTCAAGATGATAAGTATGGATAAAAATAAAAAATTTAGATTTTTACAACTAATAAAAAAATGAAAGTCTAATTTTTGCGTCTAAAAAAACGCAAAAAAATAATTATTTGTAAATTTAAGGTGATAAATATGGATAGAAATATAGAAGAAATTTGTTTGAAAGAAAATGACTTTAAAACGATTGGAACTAAAATTATGTGGTTAAAGGAATTTTATAATAGTTGGGATGAATATGTACATACACATGAGAAGACAACTTTTATAGGAGAACATAAACGATTTATAAAAATTTTCGGACGTTCTTGTTCTAAAGATACCTTTCGTAGATACATTAATGTAACATTTTCAAGCCGAGGTATTGAAATAAAAACTAAGAAAATTCTAAATTTTATAACTTCTTTATCAGAATTCTCAGGAATACCAGTACATATTTTTATTGATGAAAATATAACAAAGATGGAATTTAAAAGTATTTTTGATGAGTGCTGGGATAAGGTTAACAATGAATCATCAAAAAAAGAGAACTTATTTAATTTCCCTTATTTACAAAATACTTTAAAAGATGTTTCTTTATTAAAGCTAAAAAAAGATTTCAAAATGTTAAAAGGTCATTATAATTCCTTTATTTACTTCGATGGAAATGAGGGAAAAATATCTGTAACTCATGCTGAAATATATGATATTGATACAAAGAATATGGTTTTAAAATGTAAATTTCCAAGTTTATATGGTGATTATGAAGGATGTGTTATAAAGGCAAAAAATAAACTATTTTTATTAATAGAGTCTTTAGAACCTAAAGATGAGTCACTAAAAGGGATTTATTTTTATCCAGAGGTGTTATCAATTATATTACGTTATCCTGATTATTGGCCAACCGACAGTAACAATTTTTTATTGTATGGAAATTTTCTTGCTTTGTCTGAGTATGCACGACCATGTTCTTCTCGGATAATATGGAAGAAAATAAGTGATGAAAGTAAGTTGATTAAAAACGGGCAATATTTTAAAGATGAAATAAAAGATGTACATAATTTTGAAAAAATAGAAAAATGGATAAGAAACAATAGAGTTGACTGGAAAAGAGGTTTGGTTTGTGATGAGCCAGACAGTGGAGAAAATTTTATTGATGATATTAATATTATTAGCTATATAAAAGATAGATTAAATTTAGATTTAAAAGAAAGTTCTCAATTATGGAAAGTTCTACAAGAAAAGGTTTTCTTTCGTGAATATAGATACGGTTTTAATAGAACAATTGAGCTTTGTGGCATTGATAAAGATGGTTATCAAAATATTAGAATAATTACAGATTATGAATTAAGAAATACTGATAGAAAAGATTTAAAGTTTGCTTGTAATTTGGAAGGTGTTACAAGTGA
>Ga0272440_1002024_pt1 | contig 16092 bp, 7 predicted proteins | sample SSMMMBAug17_FD_192440 | JGI IMG/M metagenome (GOLD analysis project Ga0272440, IMG submission 192440) | Marine sediment archaeal communities from Little Sippewissett salt marsh, Falmouth, MA, United States - SSM-MMB-Aug17 | ecosystem: Environmental > Aquatic > Marine > Wetlands > Sediment ... | reverse complement strand
AACACCATAACAAAAAGCATAGAAAACAATTCGACTCCATCATTGGTAACAGCAAGCATTGATAACAACACGCTTACTTTAAGTTTTGCAGCCAATCAATCTGGAACAGCAAACATAACCATCCGTGCCACAGCCGATGGCCTGACAGTGGATGACACATTCACTGTAACAGTTGACCCAGTTGATGATTTACCGCAAGTAGATACCCCAATCGTCGATGTCAACGCAAATGAAGATGACCCGGATGAACTCATTGATCTGACATCAGTATTTTCAGATATCGACTCAATAATAGAAGTCAACGTACAAGACAATACCAATACTACTTTAGTCAGTACAAGCATTACCAATAATATATTAACCTTGAGTTTTTTAGCTGATCAACATGGCCATGCCGAAATTACCATCCGCGCCACAGCAGATGGCCAGACAGTCGATGATGCGTTTATGTTGACTGTCACATCGATTGATGATCCACCGGAAGTCATCTCGCCCATCGATAATGTTTCTGTTGCGGAAGACACTGAATACCATACAATTGATCTGTCACCGGTATTTTCAGACATTGACTCCACAATAGAAGTCAGCGTACAAGACAATACAAATACTGCTTTGGTCACAACCAGTATAACAAATGATATTCTGACATTAAACGTTTTACCCGATCAAAATGGCCATGCAGAAATTACAATTCGGGCAACATCAAATGGCCAGACAGTCGATGATGCGTTCATGTTGACTGTTACATCGGTGGATGACCTACCGACCATCCAAAATCAAATTGCTGATCTCTATGCACTTGAAGATGATTCTGACAAAACCATTGATTTGTCATCGATATTCTCCGACATCGACTCCACAATAGAACTCAGCGTACAGGACAACACAAATACTGCTTTAGTCAGCACAAGCATTACCAACAATATATTAACCTTAAGCTTTATAGCCGATCAAAATGGCAATGCTGAAATAACCATCCGCGCCACAGCCGATGGCCAGACAGTCGATGATACGTTCATGCTCACTGTTACATCTGTGGATGATCCACCGACAGTCGTTTCACCCATCGACAATGTATCTGTTGCGGAAGATGCCAGTGTTTATTCAATTGACTTATCACCAGTATTTTCAGACATCGACTCCACAATAGAACTCAGCGTTCAAGACAACTCAAATACTGCTTTGGTCAGTACAGGCATTACCAATAACATCCTGAGCCTGGGCTTTTTAGCCAATCAATATGGTCATGCAGAAATTACCATTCGCGCCACAGCCGATGGTCAAACAGTTGATGATGCTTTCATGCTGACTGTCACATCGGTGGATGATCTACCGATAGTCATCTCACCCATCAATGATGTTTCTGTTGCTGAAGATTCAAATGCATACACAATTGACCTGTCACCGGTATTTTCAGACGTAGAGTCCACAATAGAACTTAGTGTACAAAGGAATACAAATACCGCATTGGTCGCAACCAGTATTACAAACAATATACTGACCTTAAACGTTTTACCTGATCAAAATGGCAATGCAGAAATTACGATTCGTGCCACAGCCGATGGCCAGACAGTCGATGATGCCTTCATGTTAACTGTCACATCGGTTGATGATCTGCCGACCATCCAAAATCCCATTCCTGATGTCTATGCAGTTGAAGATGATTCTGACAAGACCATTGATCTGTCATCGATATTCTCGGATATAGACTCAACAATAGAACTCAGCGTACAAGACAACACCAATACTGCTTTAGTCAGCACAAACATTACCAATAGTATATTAACCTTAAGCTTTTTAGCAGATCAAAAAGGCAACGCTGAAATTACCATTCGGGCCACAGCCGATGGTCAGACTGTCGATGATGCTTTCATGCTGACTGTCACATCGGTGGATGACCCGCCCACAGTCATATCACCCATTGATGATGTTTCTGTTGCGGAAGATGCCAATGCTTATACAATTGACCTGTCGCCGGTGTTCTCAGACATAGACTCCACAATAGAACTTAGCGTACAAAACAACACCAATAGTGCTTTGGTCAGTACAGACATTTCCAATAATATATTAACTCTAAGCTTTTTACCCGATCAACATGACAATGCTGAAATTACAATACGTGCCACAGCCGATGGTCAGACTGTCGATGATGCCTTCATGCTGACTGTCACATCGGTGGATGATCCACCCACAGTCATATCACCCATTGATGATGTTACTGTTGCAGAAGATGCCAATGCTTACACAATCGACCTGTTACCCAATGCTTATATCATTGATCAACTACCGGTGTTTTCGGATATCGACTCAACAATAGAACTCAGCGTCCAAAACAACACCAATACTGCATTGGTGACGACAGCTATTACCAATAACATGCTGATATTAAACTTTTTGCCAAATCAACATGGTCATGCAGAAATTACCATCCGGGCCACAGCCGATGGCCAAACAGTCGATGATGCTTTCATGCTGACTGTTACATCGGTTAACGATGTCCCCACAGCGATGGATATGCGCTTGTTCATTAACGAGGATGAACAATTCACAGGCAACCTGTTGGCAGTGGATATTGAGTCTGATCCCCTGACATTTACACTGATTTCAATGCCGCAACATGGTCGCCTGACACTGCTGGATAGTACTTCTGGCCAATTTGTCTATCAGCCGGATACCAATTATGATGACACCGATTCCTTTGATTTCAAGGTGTCTGATCATACTTTGGAAAGTGAAACCGCCCATGTTAGCATTCAACTTACAGCAATCAATGATATCCCGCAATTGCCTGATTTAAATGACTTATTAACTTATGAAAGTGTTTCTGTAACCCAGACATTCACAGCCAGCGATCCAGACAGTCAGACATTAACATTAACAATCACCATTTCAGAGACAGCGCTCTTCCCATATGATCAGCTGATTATGAAAGGCGGCCTTGTCGTTTCCGAAAATCAGATGCAATTATCGCCTGAAAATATTGTAAATATTCAGTTTAATCCTTCATCCGGTTCAACCGGTTCAACCCCAGTAACATTTGAAATTATTGATTCGCTGGGCGGAAACACCCAAAAATCGTTTAATATTACAGTTCAAAAATATCGCATTACTGCCACTGCAGTTGGAAATGGTCGTATTGATCCTGAGGGTATTATTGAGGTCAACACCGGTGAATCCTATGTGGCCTTTCAAATTCAACCCGATGAAAACTATGTGATTGACTACCTGATTATAGATCAAGATATCATCAGTGCGCGCCCCACCTACACTTTTAGAAACGTGACCGATAATCATGCAATCACCGCAGTATTTCGCGAGCCCACCATGTATACCATTTCGACTCAAGTTGGCCTGGGTGGAACATTAAGTCCCAATGGTGATGTTCTGGTGGTCAGTGGAGAGTCTCAATTGTTTGAAATTAAGAGCAACACCGGCTATGAAATTGATTATTTACGTGTGGATGGCGCCTATGTTGCTGCTGTCACTGCATATCAATTTGAAAATGTAACCGAAACCCACACACTCCAGGCATTTTTCAAGGAAGTACCTGCACCAGTAGCAAAGTTCGAGGCAGATACTACAAAAGGGACATCTCCCCTGGATGTTGCATTTACAGATCAGTCAGAAAATTCCATAACATCATGGAAATGGAATTTTGGTGATGGAACCACTACACTCCTGAAAAATCCAATTCATACCTATATCTCACCCGGTCAATATACAGTCACATTGACTGTGGAAGGCCCTGGTGGAGAAGATACACAAATAGAAACAAATTTTATCGAAGTCTATGACATTCAACTGGATTATTCGGCAACTCCGGCAAATGGTGCTTATCCCTTGACAGTAACTTTTACATCAGACATTCCAGACAGTGTAACCCGGGTTGTCTGGCAATTTGGTGATGGCAATACGTCATCAGAAGCATCACCAACCCATGTTTATACTTCCCCTGGTCAATACACCACGAAATTGACTGCCTATGCCAATGGCACCAGTATTACCCTTGAGAAGAATAATCATATCAATGTCAAGGGTAGCAACATTTCTGGCCAGATTCTTGGGGATGACACAGGCGTGGGGCTTGAAGGTTATTTGGTGGAAGTCTCCCAACGTGACTCCAAGCAAGTTGTTGGAGAAACCTATTCCGATGCCAATGGTAACTATTCCTTTGCGTGTGAGGCATCGACAATAACTTGTTCCAATAACATACCATCTGCCGCAGATTTGGTTCTTGCTGTCTGGCCACCAGCCATGAGTCATGATTACTACATGCAATACTATCAAGGCCAAACACTCCTTGCTCAAGCCGATCTGTTTTCCACCCTTGAGGGCGATCGAAGCAATATTGATTTTCGTCTGGAAAAAACCTCCGATTTGACAATCCAGGGAAAAGTTATGGACAATGGTACACCAATTAGTAATGAACAGGTCACTGCCTATTCAGAAAAATTGACCTTTGGCCTGAATGTGATGACCGATGAAAATGGTAATTATACCTTGAGTGGCTTGAAATCATCGGATGACTACCGCGTTTTTATCTGGGATGACACCCGTCATACAGAAACCTATTACGCCATTCTGCCAGAACAGACACCTGGCGAGGATATCCCCACATTCAGTGTTTATAATTGGGATGCAGCGACCCTGGTAAATCCAACGTCATCAACAGTGAAACATATTGATATTATTCTGGACCATTCAAGCAACCTCAGAGGCATGATTCAAGGACAAATCAAAACCGAGGATGGCAGCCCGGCCCAGAATATCTGGGTGTATGCCTTCTCCGAAGCACTGGAAATGGGGAATGGCGCATTTACAGATGAAAATGGCAATTATACCATTACCGCATTGGCTGAAAATTCAGATACCGATCCAATTACAATGGGTTATATTGTGGCGGTTCACTCGATTCAGTCAGATACCATTGATGAAAACAAATCCAGCATCTGGCACACCTATCAGGCCTATCCGGGTGTGACAGACAAAACCCGGGCCCAGCAGGTGAAAACCGATGCATCAAATATTAACTTCTCCCTGGTCACCCAATGCAGTATTTCAGGCCAGGTTCTGGATGTTTATGGTGATTCCATTGCTGATGCTGAAGTCAATGTACGTTCAGACATCACCGGCCAGGTCATGTCGGCTGTAACTGATGACAATGGTCAATATGCCTTAACCGGCTTGTCGCCAGTCAATGATTATCTCGTGACAGTATCGGCCCAATACTACCCGCTCATGTATTATGATGGACAATCAGAGCAATCCAAAGCCAGTAAAGTGGATTTATCCAAAGGAGATAAAGAAAATATTAACTTTGCTCTGGATACCGGCATGGTCATTCAAGGCACTGTTTACATGGACAATGCAGAAACTACAGCATCTGATGGCTTATGGGTCAACATCTGGTCCGATAGCACTCAAACCGGTGGCGATGTTCCCACAGATACCAGCGGAAAATATCAAATTGCCGGACTGGATCCTGTGGCCAGCGATTACATTATTTCTGTTCGCAAACAGGATTATATGGCTGCTTATTACAGCGATAATAATGATAGTGATTTGACCAATGATACTGTTTATATCAGCAACCAGGCAACAGGCATTGCGCCGACCGCTCTGCAGTGGGCAACCAATCGTAACCTGATTCTGCGTGAAGGTTTGTCAATTAGTGGAAAAGTGCTGTACAATGGTGCTTTGGCTTCAGGTATTCGGGTGGAAGCCTGGTCTGAGGCAAACAATGAATCCGGTATTGATGTTTCTGAAGCTGAATTAACTGATAACCATAACTACAAAATAACAGGTCTGCCTCCTGGAGAATATAGTGTTCAAATTGCACCGCTTCATTATCAGGATGATTCCTATCGGGCCGTTCTGACCAATGCAGATGAAACCGATATTTTCTTTCCACTCAAAGATCTTGAAAATCAAATTTCCGGAACCATTTATGGTCTGGATACAGACAGTGTTGCTCAAGTTTCTGCATGGTCAGAAAGTCTTGGATTTAACAAAAGCATTTCTATCACAGGCACAGGCGCTCCAATCGCTTATACGATTCCACAAGTGAAACCATCAACCGACTACCGAGTCAAATTCACTGCTGCTGAATATCCCATTCAGTTGTATGATAATCAAGCCAATGAAAGTGATGCGGATATCATTGCAGTATCCGAGGGCGTTGTTTCAGGAATCGATTTTCATGTAACATCAGGCAATGAAGTCATTACCGGAACAGTGACATTCCCCATGAGCGCCAACACCGGCGATACGATCTGGATTGATGCCTTTTCTGCCAGCACTGGCTCCAATGGCACGGCTCAGGTGGTGTATACATCGGAAAGAGATATCAATTACAAGATAACTGGTCTTAAAGCCGCTCAAGATTTTGTGCTTGCTGCCTGGGGGGGCCAATATCAGGAATTGTATTATGACCAACAAATCAACGAAGACGCTGCCACTGCTGTGGATACCTCTGATGCCACACCAGATGTTAATATCAACTTTAACATGACACCAGGCGCAACAATTTCTGGAACAATTTATCAAGACAATTTACCGGCTGCTGACTTCCAGGTTATGGCCATTTCTGACAGTACCCGATCCTTTGGTGGGTCAACATCGGCAAGCGATGGTACATACATAATTCAGGGGCTGGACCTGGCCGATGATTTTATTATCAAAGTCAAGAAATCAGGCATGGCACCATTCTACTATAACGTAACCGAAGCCACACGAGATGAAACCCTGGCTACACGTCTCAATACATCAACCACGAAGAATCTAACTGGAATTGATATTAAAATGAATACGCTGGAAAGTATCAGTGGCACGATTCGAGATGAATCCGGCAAAGCCCTTTCAAGCATTTGGGTCAATGTCTGGTCAGAGCTTCAACAATGTGGTGAGGGCATTTACACTGGCGATGATGGCACCTACAAAATAGACGCCCTTTCCAACAGCGATGATTACAAAGTTTCCATCGGCGAGCATGCATCATTGATGTACGTGCCTGAAGAAAAAACCAATGTCAAGAGTGGGTCATCAGGGGTCGATTTTGTGCTTCGGAAAGCATTCAAACTCAATGGAAGTGTTGTTGATACCAGCCAGACACCCATCAACCAGGCAGAAGTCGAACTATATTCAGATGACAATGATTTCTATGTATGGACAAAAACCAGCACCGCCGGAACATTTACAATCCAGTGTTTGCCATCGGCAGAAGATTATGTCATGAGTGTATTGGCTCCTGAAGCAGAATCTTACGTACCATTCAATATAGCTGGCATGCAAATCGATACTGAACATACAGAAAACCAGGTCATGACCAAAGAAATTGTTCTCAAAAAAGGGAGTTATATTAGCGGATATATTTATAAATCCGATGCCACAACACCGGTGGTAAACGCCCAGATATTTGTCTATTCAAGTGGTCAAAGTTATTCCAGCAGTGGCGTCACTGATGAAAATGGCTTTTATCAGATCAACAATATTCCGGCCGCCTCAGACTATGAAGTAGCTGTTACAAGCGAAAGCTTTGCAAAGGCAATCAAAGTTGATCAGAGCACTGAGACCATTGTCAATTTTGTCCTGGAAAGCGGTGGTGAGATCTCCGGTCGTGTCATTGAGGAAGATGGTGCCCCACTTGCGGATGTTCTGGTGAAAATTTCTTCTGATTCCGCCCACACATCCAGTGTCCAGCGCACCGATAGCAATGGGGACTTTACAGTTTCAGGCCTGAACAGATACCTGGAAAGCGGTTATGAAATCACTGACTACATGGTGACAATCTATCCAGATAACTACAATGTCCAGTCTCAAGGACAGAAACGCGTGGGTGAATCAGTAACATTTATCTGCAAGAAAGGCCAGATCAGCGGAACTGTCACCGATCAAGCTGGAAGTGGCATTCCGGATGGTGTTGTCGTGGGAATCAAAGTCTACGAAAATGTAAGTAGTGGCGGATTTGTCACCAAAACCGATGTTGCTGCTGATGGCACATTTACTGTGGATGGCCTCGTAATTGGCAATCAATATCAATTAAAGGCTCTGGTATTGAAAAGCAAGCTGGCAAATACTGTGCAATGGATTAATTCTAGTGGTGAAGGGGTACTCACGAGAGATAGTGCGGGCGTGTTTGAGACAGGATCAAGTGTGAATATCCAGTTGGATGGGCAGTGGGATGAATAACCAGATTTTGATTTCATAAGCAAAATTATTTTTGTAATATTTGATTCGAAATTTAAGGAAACCCCCTTAACCTTACATTTGAAATGTAAGGTTAAGGTGGGTAACTTTACATTTCGATTTTGACATTATCTTTCAATTATGGTTTTCATGGCATAGTTATTGCCCTCTCGTTCATATTCCCTCCCGAATTTGTATAAAATCAAAAGTTCTTAATTGCAATTTATCTGTGATATGGTATATTTAAAATTTTTAAAATGGATTCTTAAGGCATGATACTTTTTCAGGCATAAATCATGCACACAGATTTATTAGATAACATATGAAAAACCTTTGATAAAAGGACAGTTTAGACTCAAAGAAAGGAAGTCATATATGGGACTTGTTGAAGACAAGATAAATGCGCTTAAAGCGCGTGAGGCTGAAATCCAACAAATGGGTGGTGAGGCCGCAATTCAAAAGCATCACGACAAAGGCAAACTGACTGCAAGGGAACGACTCGATATTCTATTTGATGAAGGTACCTTTCGTGAAATAGATGCTTTTGTGAAGCACCGATGTGTTAATTTTGGGATGGAAAAAGTTGATATTCCAGCAGATGGTGTTGTGACCGGTCATGGAATGATCGATGGACGTCCGGCCTTTGCGTATTCTCAGGAAAGCACCTCAAAAACTGCTGGCAGTTTGGGGGAAATGCATGCAAAGAAAATTTGCAAGGTCATGGATATGGCCCTTAAAGCCGGTGTTCCATTGATTGGCTTGAATGATTCCAGCGGAGCCCGCATTCAGGAAGGTGTTGATGCTTTATCTGGTTATGGGCAGATATTTTATCGAAACTCAATCAATTCGGGTGTCATTCCTCAAATATCAGCAATCATGGGCGCAACAGCAGGTGGTGCGGTTTATTCACCAGCCATGACTGATTGGATTTTCATGGTCAAAAACACCAGCTATATGTTTATTACCGGTCCTCAGGTTATCAAATCGGTAACAGGTGAAGAAGTCACCTTTGAGGAACTCGGCGGCGCTATGACCCACAACGAACGTAGTGGAGTGGCCCATTTCGCATGTGAAAATGATGAAGACGCATTGAATCAAATTAAACGATTGCTATCATTCATTCCATTAAATAATATGGAAGATCCCCCAATTATCGATACCAACGATCAGCCCGACCGGATATCACCGGATTTGAACACAATTATTCCAGATGATCCGAATCAACCCTACAACATGAAAGCGGTCATTCAAGAAATTGTTGATGATGGCGACATTTTTGAACCCCATCAATATTTTGCCAAAAACATGATTGTGTGTTTTGCCCGGCTGAATGGTCGAACAGTGGGTATCATTGCCAATCAACCGAATGAGCAAGCAGGATGTCTGGATATCAATGCATCAGACAAGGCAACCCGATTTATCCGGTTTTGCGATGCGTTCAATATTCCACTATTGACCATTGCCGACGTGCCTGGTTATTTACCTGGGAAAGATCAGGAATGGGGTGGCATTATTCGACATGGCGCAAAACTGTTGTGGTCTTATTCCGAAGCCACAGTCCCCAAAATGTTGCTGGTCACCCGAAAAGACTATGGTGGATCTTACCTGGCCATGAGCTCAAAAGATCTGGGCGCAGATATTGCGTTGGCCTGGCCAACTGCTGAAATTGCAGTGATGGGGGCGCAGGGCGCAGCAAATATTATTCATCGAAAAGCAATCAAGGCAGCTGATGATCCCAAAGAAGAACGTGCAAAAAAAATTCAAGAATATGAAGACCTGTTTTCAAATCCATACTGTGCTGCCAGTCGGGGTTATATTGACGCGGTGATTGAGCCCTCACAAACTCGGTCCAGACTTATTGAATCTCTTGAATTGCTTTGCAATAAACGCGAAATTCGTCCGCCCAAAAAACATGGAAATATTCCCATGTAACGCAACAACAGAAAGGATCTGTTATGGATAAAAAAAAGTTGTCCATTGCGGTGGCAGCTGTCATGAATTATATCTATGAAGAATCATTAGAATATGCTGTTCAGGAAGCGAACAGGCCACCGGCTGTACCACGACCTAAAGTACAACCCAACACCTGGGGAACAAGTGGTCGTCTGGATGCCATGCAATTGCGACAGTTGATGCAATTGAGGACATTTAAATCATCACGATTTTAAGTTTAATAATAAAGGAGAATAATTACATGCATGACATAAACGATATAAAGGTTCAATTAACCCAAATGAACTACGAGCCGACACGGCCCAAAGCAGAAAACCCCATTAAAATCATGGATATTTCCCTTCGAGATGGCCATCAATCTTTATTTGCAACGCGCGGCCGCACCGAAGACATGATTCCTGTTGCGGAAATGATGGATGATGTTGGATTTTGGGCTGTTGAAACATGGGGTGGTGCAACTTTCGATACCATGCATCGCTTTTTAAATGAAGATCCCTGGGAACGTATTCGAACCTTGAAACGATATTTCAAGAAAACCCCTTTTTCAATGCTGCTGAGAGGACAGAATCTGGTCGGATATCGCAATTATGCCGATGACGTTGCAAAAGTATTTGTCCAGCGCGCTGCTGAAAATGGCATGGATGTTTTCCGCACATTTGATGCGCTCAATGATTATCGAAATTTTGAGACAGTTGTGCCAGAAATCAAGAAAGCAGGCAAGCATTTTCAGGGATGTATTTGTTACACAATGACTGAACCCCGACTGGGTGGCGAGGTTTACAACCTGGATTATTATGTCAAAAAAGCCAAAGCTCTGGAGGCAATGGAGGCGGACAGCATTTGTATTAAAGATATGGCAGGTCTGATTGCCCCATACGATGCGTACCAACTCATCAAAACATTGAAAGAAAATGTAACAACGCCCATTCATCTGCACAGTCATTTTACCTCAGGCATGTCATCCATGTCGCACCTCAAAGCCATTGAAGCGGGTGTGGATATTTTGGACACATGTATGACTGCCTATGCCTATCGCACTGCACATCCGGCCATTGAACCCCTGGTGATGACCCTTCTGGGAACCAATCGCGACACTGGTTTTGATATCAAGCTGCTTGCCAGAATCAATGATATTATGGAAAAAGAAATTATCCCCAAATACCTGCATCTGGTGGATGATTCCAAGTTTTCAATTATTGATATCAACGTGTTATTGCATCAAACACCAGGCGGCATGCTGTCTAACCTTGTTAACCAGTTGCGCGAAATGGATGCATTGGACCGAATCGATGAGGTCTACAAAGAATTGCCTCGGGTTCGTAAAGAGTTGGGACAGATTCCACTGGTCACCCCCACCAGTCAGATTGTGGGCACTCAGACTGTCAACAATGTATTGTTCGATGATGAAAATGAACGATATAAAATGATTACCGGTCAGGTTAAAGATTTGTGCTATGGCCTGTATGGAAAAACATCGGTTCCCATTGATCCAGAGGTTCAAAAGAAAGCGTTAAAAGGCTATCCTAGAGGTGAAACCCCCATTGATAGCCGTCCAGCAGCTGTTTTGGAGCCCGAACTGGATCAAGCCAAAGAAGAAATTGGTGATCTGGCTGTTGACCAGGATGATTTAATCTTGTATACACTGTATCCAGTGACCGGCAAAAAATTTCTGAAACGAAAATATGGCAAAGAACCTGTTCCTGATGATGTAAAAGCCAGAACCTTGGATGATGCCAAAGCCATGATCAACACACTGAAAAAGATTCGCAAAGGTGAAATCACGATCCCTGAAAACCAGGACATCCCTGAAAAAGGTGAAAATCTTCGCGTATTCAATGTGTTTGTTGAGGATGAATATTTTGAAGTGGGTGTTGAGCAGGTCGGTGGCGCACCAATGGTCAGTTATGTTCAACCCGTGGCAACAGATACAGCGCAACCCATTCCACAACAACCCGCAGTAGCAGCAGCACCAGCAACGCATAAACCTTCAGCACCACCACCACCGCCAAAACCAAAAGCACCTGAGCCCAAAAAAGAAGCCCCTGCAGCTGTTGATGGTACACCACTGAAAGCACCCATGCCAGGGATGATTATAAGCTATGAAGTAAAAGTTGGCGATACTGTTAATGAAGGTGACACTGCTGTTATTCTTGAAGCAATGAAAATGCAAAATGCTCTCCCCGCACCAGCTACCGGAACGATCCAGTCAATAAATTATTCAAGTGGCGATTCGGTATCCAAAAATGATATTCTCTGCGTGATCGGTTAAACTCACTATGTCATAACTTTTTTTGACCTTGATCCGGCTACCAACTGGATCAAGGTTCAAAACTAGATTGTTAACCTTTGAGTGCAACAAGACAATGATTAAGTAATATTTCACCGGTGTTTCACTCAAAATTTTTTGTTGAAATCAAATGGATGCGTGTCAGCCTATCCTCCTGATTTATCTAAAAAAGGTGACCCCCTGTTTGATTTTTATGTTTTTTATTTAAACAGATTTTTTCAGAGGAGATGCATTATGCAATTTTTTAAGAAAAGCCATATTGTTGTGGCTTTAGTATTGACTTTTTTTTGGGTTTCATGCGGTGAAGAAAAACAAAAACAATTTGAATCAAAACACCCCAATGGCTCCATTAAATCAAAAGGCCTTTTGGTAAAAGATGAAAATGGAGAATTTAAACGTGAAGGGGAATGGCAATTTTTTTACAATAATGACCAGCTCAAGGAAAAGAAAACATATAGCAATGGCGAACTTAGTGGATCTTACGAAGCATTTTTTGAAAATGGAAAGAAAAAAGAAACCGGTGAATATCTAAATACTGAAAAAACTGGCAAATGGAGTACCTGGAATGAATCCGGTCAGTTACTTCAGGAAGTTGAATACGATAAAGGGAAAAAGAATGGCACATATATTATTAATTCGCCCGATGGTAAAAAACTGGTGCAGGGTGAATATCTGCAAGGTAAGCAAAGTGGCATGTGGACACGATGGTTTCCCAATGGAAAACAACAGGAAACTGGTGGATACCTCAATGGCCGCAAACATGGCAAATGGCTCATATGGGATGAATCCGGCAAACTGATTGAAAATTTAAATTATGACAGAGGGCAAATCAGTAATAAAAAATCGTACACGAATCCAATGGGCATTCCAACGAAAAAGCAATAATTTTTTGTTTAATTTCTATACCTTTAAAGATACTCCGGTTTAGTGCGCAAATTTCACATTTTATTTGTGAACCTTAAAGGAGGAAAACAATGAACATACATGAATATCAGGCAAAAGAATTGTTTAAAAGATATCGTATTCCCATTCCAGATGGTTGTGTGGCTTTTAATGTTGATAGCGCAGTAAGTATTGCACAAGAGCTTCACGATTTTCCAGTTATTGTCAAAGCTCAAATTCATGCGGGCGGACGCGGTAAGGCCGGCGGTGTGAAACTGGCCAAAAACTTGTCTCAGGTAAAAAGCTATGCCAGGGAAATACTGGGCATGACCTTAGTCACTCATCAGACCGGCCCCAAAGGAAAAACTGTGAACAAAATCCTGATTGAATCCGGTGTGAATATTGCCAAAGAGCTATATTTCAGTATTCTGCCAGATCGGGCCTCATCAAAGATCATAATTATGGCCAGTCTTGCCGGTGGTATGGATATTGAGGAAGTTGCAGAAAAATCGCCCGATCAAATCGTGAAAGTTTATGTGGACCCGATCACAGGTATTCAATCCTTCCAATTGCGCCAACTGTCTTATGGTTTACAGTTGCCATCCGCTTTAATCCGACAGTTTACCGCAATGGTCAAAGACCTGTATCAATTGTTTATTATGCAGGATTGTTCACTGGTCGAAATCAATCCATTGGTTATCACAAAAGAAAATAAGCTCATGGCCATTGATGCCAAAATCAACTTTGATGACAACGCACTCTTTCGCCAAAAAGAAATTCTGGAATATCGAGATCCAGATGAAGAAGATCCCCTTGAACTCGAAGCCTCGAAATATCAGTTGAATTATATTAAAATGGATGGCAACATCGGAAATATGGTCAATGGTGCCGGCCTGGCAATGGCCACGATGGACATTATCAAACAGGCTGGCGCTGAACCGGCCAATTTTTTGGATGTTGGCGGCGGCGCCAATGCTGAACAGGTTGAAAATGCATTTCGCATTATGTTGAGCGATTCCAATGTCAAAGGGATTTTGATCAATATTTTTGGCGGTATTTTGCGATGTGATGTTCTGGCCACAGGCGTGGTCGAGGCCTCCAAAAAAGTTGGGCTGTCATTACCGGTAGTGATTCGCATGGAGGGCACCAATGTTGATGAAGGCCGACGCATTCTGGATGCATCAGGATTGAACCTCATGACAGCTACAGATCTCAATGATGCTGCCCAAAAAGTCGCTCAGATGGCTCAGGCCTGATTTTTGATCAAAAGGAGAGTAAACCATGAGCATATTTGTTGATAAAAATACACGTGTCGTTGTTCAGGGAATCACAGGGAAAGAAGGGTCTTTTCATGCCCGCCAATGTATCGCATATGGTACCCATATTGTTTCCGGTGTCACCCCTGGCAAGGGCGGACAAAAAATGGATCAGGTCCCGGTTTTCAATACAGTCGGGGAGGCGGTAAAAGAAACATCGGCCAATTGTAGCCTGATATTTGTGCCCGCCCCATTTTGTGCCGATGCAATCATGGAATCAGCAGATGCCGGAGTTGACTTGATTATCGCAATCACTGAAGGCATCCCTGTGCTGGACATGATGAAAGCCAAACAATATATCCAAAATTATCCAGTTCGTTTGATTGGTCCCAATTGCCCAGGAATTATCACCCCGGGGGAAACCAAAATTGGAATCATGCCAGGGAATATTCATAAACAGGGCGGCCCAATTGGTGTGGTGTCACGCTCTGGCACATTGACTTACGAAGTGGTTCATCAGTTAACCCAAAATGGTCTGGGCCAAACCACCTGTATTGGCATTGGTGGAGATCCAGTCAATGGCACCAACTTTATCGATGTTCTTGAAGCGTTTCAGGCAGATAGCGCCACTCAGGGCGTTATCATGGTGGGAGAAATTGGTGGCAATGCCGAGGAATTGGCATGTGAATATATCAAAAAACACATGACCAAGCCAGTCATTGGCTTTATTGCCGGTCTTACCGCACCGCCAGGACGTCGGATGGGACATGCTGGGGCAATTGTCAGTGGAAGTAGCGGGACCGCACAGGCCAAAATTGATGCCATGAAAGCGGCAAATGTTAAAGTTTGCGAAAATTTGGGAAAACTGGGTGAAGTGGCAAAGCAGATATTTCAGTAAGGAATTCTCAAAAAATCAATTCCTCATTTTAAATATTCGTATTGAAGTTTACGTGCCGTAGAGACGTAGCATGCTACGTCTCTACGGGATCTTGCATGTAATTATGATTCGATAGAAATGGGGAACTTATTTTTCGAGCATTCCTAAGCAAATGTAGTGCAACAAGAAAGAATTGAACAATATGATATTCCTGCAAAAATGGTTTTGTCGGTTTATAATTTTTTTTCGCCTTAATGATGCTGGAGAACAAAAATGAATATGACTATAAGCTTGGATATTATTGATAATCATTGTTTACAATTTCCTCATAGTGATAGTAGGGATCAGCCTTTTAATTATGAAAAAGAGTGTGTAAATGAAGCGAAAAAGAGATATAAGGCGTTTTCCCAGGGATTAATTCGGGGCATAGATGAACATGCAGTATTTCATGAAGCATTTAAAAGTATCCAATGAAAAAAATAATATTTTTGGAACCTGCTAAGGAATGCTCGAAAAATAAGTTCCCCATTTCTATCGAATCATAATTACATGCAAGATCGCGTAGAGACGTAGCATGCTACGTCTCTACGGCACGAAATCCTCAATACGAATATTTAAAACGGGGAACTTATTTTTCGAGCATTCCTAAGGAA